>FLSG01003637.1_pt1 | contig 14680 bp, 14 predicted proteins | sample 1550511 | NCBI WGS metagenome assembly FLSG01 (sample SAMEA4031768, study PRJEB14383) | metagenome | biome: human; feature: oral; material: saliva | place: Philippines | collected 2014
GATGATTTTCGCCTTGTTTTCTTTCGTTTGTCCTTTTTTCATGAAGGAGGCGAATGAATAAAAAATTTCTTGTTCATTTAACGAAAGGCTAGGCTTTTTTTCTGCTAAATATTCAATAATCGTTGCGATTTTTGTTCCTTTTCTTCAAAAATGGAGACATCGAAGTTAATTCTATCAAATAACCATTGCAATCCATCTTGTTCATCAGATAAAAAGCCATCTAAACTAATCGCACCATAAAAAGCAATTTTCCTCATTATTAGCCTCGCCTTTCTTAAAACGTCTTTATTTATTCTATAAGTATAATATTTTATACAAGAAGGAACAATAAATAAGCGTTTTCTTAGTCGAATTATTAACTAAATGTTGGAAAAATTCAGAAAAAATGCTATTCTTTTATTTATATAAAATAACCCAATTCCATTTTCAGAGAGGAAGTCTCCCATGACGCAAAAAGTAACCCTAAGAGAATTCATTATGAACATTTTAAATGGCTTAGCTATTGGCGCAGTCATTGTTTTAATTCCCAGTGCTTTATTATCCGAACTTTCTAAAGCACTCTTACCCACTTTTCCATTTCTAGAAAATGTTCTTCACGCAGTAAATCTTTCCAATTCCATGATGGGGATTGTTGTAGGTATTCTAATTGGTATGAGCTTTAAATTTCCACCCATCCAATCAGCTGCTGTTGGACTTGCCACAATATTTGCATCTGGTGCGGTTGAATTTACTCCAGATGGCGCTATGGTTTTAAACGGTACAGGCGACATTATTAATATGGGAATAACCGCAGCGATTGCTTGTGCTATGTTGTTAGTTTTAGGTGATAAATTAAAGTCGTATACCATTTTAGTGATTCCCGCGCTTTCCTTGATTATACCTGGTATGATTGGGCGCTTAACATTACCGTATATGCTAAAAATTACTGAATGGATCGGTCAAGGTGTAGCTCAGCTGCTTGATTTACAACCGATAATCATGAGCATTTTATTAGCTGTCATTTTTTCTGTTTTAATCGTCTCTCCGATTACTACCGTTGGAATTGCTTTAGCAATCTCTCTTAGCGGTATTGGTTCAGGAGCTGCCAATATTGGTATCTGTGCAACTGGTTTTGGTTTTGCGATTATGGGATGGCACGTAAATACCAAAGGGACAAGTTTTGCTCATTTTATCGGCTCACCTAAAATGTCGATGGCAAACGCCTTAAAAAAACCGTTGATCTTGCTACCTATTATTTGCACAGCCGCATGTTGTGGCGTTTTAGCAGCTCTATGGAATATCCAAGGCTCGCCAATGTCAGCTGGATTTGGGTTTAGCGGACTAATTGGACCTATTAATTATATGAACTTAGCAGAAAGTGGCTGGACATTTTCTACTTTACTCAAATCTGTTATCGCCTTTGCCGCTGCTCCGATTGGATTTAGTTTCCTCTTTAAATATATTTTTACAAAAGTTAAACCTATCCTCAAAGAAGAAGATTATTATTTGGATATTTAATTTTTCGCAAAAAAGTTTCTCTTAGAAATTTAAACTAAGAGAAACTTTTTTAATGGAATTCTTCCTTTTTTGCGTACTTATTAATAAAGCTACGATTAGGAGGAATATTATAATAAGAAGAAAACCACATCAGTTACAATGGTTAGAAACGATGTCGCAAAGAACAAAGTTAGATACAAGCCAGTTATCTGAATTGCAAAAATTACAACGTGGCTTTACTGGTGAACAAGACATGGATAGACTAATAGAAACTATTCTGGGTAAAAACGTCGATTGTCTGGAAGACCTCATTTTAGAATATCAAAATAGTGTAGTACAAATTGACAAACTTTTAGTCCTTGGTTCTACTTTATATTTGATCGACATGAAATTTTATCGTGTGTTTATTTTAATGGTACTAATCGTGGTTACTCTCAACGATTTATGAAAGTTATGTGCTTGTTTTCTTTTTATCTCATAACTTTTCCAAACTTATGGGCTTAAGCTTTCTTAAATTAATAAAAAACAGCCTTTTTCTTGAATTAAGCTCATAGAATTAATAATTAAATGTCCTTAAGTAAGATTAATAACGTTGATTTATCAAAACTATGAGCTTATCTCTTGTTTATAACACTATTTACTTATTTTAGTGTTCTTAATCCTTGTTTTCTGACAGTTATCTTGGTTTTTAATAGTCGTTTTTTAAACTAAACTTTTCTATGAGGTATCTTTATTTTTTCCCCGTTATTCCCTTCATAGCTTCTACCCCAACCTGTAACAACAGAAATAAGTAAAATCAAAAATAAGGCTGCGCTATAAAACATATAAATAGAAATAGTTGTCGCTGGAACTGCTCTAACAAACTCATAACCTTGTGTCAATTGCGTTCCGATAAATATAAAGACGCTTAAAAAGGGAACCATGACTCCTAAAGCATTGGCAAATCCATCTAACAATAATGCACGACGATAAGGATGCAGGTTTGCTCTTTTTCCTAATTCATTTTGGACTTTTCCAAATGTCGTCATAGAAGCACTAGTTACTCCTCCAAAAATAATTGTTGTAAGCGTAACCCCTATCATCATAGCTATTTCTGTACCTCTATCTGTTTTTCCTATAGCACTACTATAAATTTTATCTGTGGTTTTATTCAATGCTCCAGCTTTTTCCAATACACCCATGATGCCATAAACAGATAAAACTAACACGACTGTTCCCATTATTTCAGACACTCCATCAGTTAAAAATCCAGTTGGGGTGCCATCTTCGACTGCTAAAATATCTGAAGGAGCCATAACATTAGAAACTAGACCAACGATTATTCCAAAAATAATACCTATCGTAATTGCAAAATAAATATTTCGTGTTTTGATTGCAATGAATAACATAATGACAACAGGGAACAGCATTACTAAAGTAGATGCATCTCCCTGAAAAATTTCTGAAGTCGCTACTTCACGAGTATTGCTTCCTCCAAATATCCAAAACAAACTAAATGCAGTTGCCCCACTAATCAAGGCATAAGGCATACGGTTCACAACAGCTCCAGAAATTTCTGCAAACCCATGTTTTGTGGTATATTCTTGAGTTCCAGCCGAAATAATAGTCGTATCTGAAATCGGAGCTACGTTATCACCAAAAATCGCACCACTAATCAAAGCGCCTGCTAAAGCTGCCGGATGACTGCCTAATAGTACTCCTGCAGGAAAGAAAATAGGAAAAGCTGTAAAAAGAGTACCGATGGAAGAACCTGTAGCAGCAGCGATAATTGCAGTAAATAAGAAAGTTACTGCAGTAAATAATCCACCATTAATACTTAGCACCTCTGCTAACCAGATAAAACCAGCTGATAGTTGCGATACTTTAATCATTTGAGAAAACATCCCTATAATGAGTAATAAAATAGCCACAGGGACTGCTTCTTTTACCCCCTCGTAAACGGCACTCCAATATGAATTATCCCCATCTCTTTTTGTCAACAATGCACCGATCATTAAGCCCACCAAAGCACCCATCGCTAATGCATGCATATCAAAGGCTTTAAAAACAACAAAATATAGTATACAAAAGCCTAAAAAAATGAAAACTGGAACGAAAGATGTAAGCCACCCTCCGTAAAACTCAACTTTCTTTTTATTGTCCGGCATGAGCTCACCGCCTATTCTTTATTTTCATTCATTCGAATAATGCTCTGAAATTTATCGCTTGTTCGTTCTAACTCATAAGGTTCTCCTTCCAAAATAGGAAAGTTGTTCACAAAATTTTGAATAGTCTTTATATTATTTTTTGTTAAATCAAAGTCAAAAATTTGCTCATTTGATTGGACATGCTGACTATTCCGTATGCCAATAATCGTCGCTGCTACACCTGGTTGATTCAAAATATATTTTGTCGCTACATTTGCAATACTGATCCTATGTTCTTTGGCAATATCGTTTAATAAAACTAGTAATTTTTGATAATTTGCAAAGCCCAACGTCTCTTCAATAATTTGTAAATATTTTACTTGGGAACGTGTTTCCGGATCAATCGAGCTTTGGTTTAAATACTTTTCAGACAATAAGCCCCCTGCTAAAGTCCCATAACAAAAATGAGAAATACCTTTGTTTTGACAATAATCTAATAATTGTTTTTCAATACGTCGATCAAACAACGAATACTGGCTCTGACATGAAACCACAGGAATTCCCTCGTCAACAAGTTCTTTTAGATGATACGTATCGAAATTTGTGACACCAATGTGGCGAATCTTCCCTTTTTCCTTAAGCTTGACAAGATGTTCTGCTACTTCGACATAACGTGGAATCGTGTAATCCCACCAATGGAACTGTACAATATCAATGTGATCTTTATTCAATCGTTTTAAGCTTCGATCAATAATATACTCAGTATCTTCAAACTGTACATCTTTCAATCTTTCTTTATCTGGTACATACTTCGTATGAATTTGAATATCATCGGCTGTTAAGTAATTATGCGCACCCAATTCTTTAATGAACGAACCAAGGAATTCTTCTGCACCAGTATAAATATCCGCTAAGTCAAATGTCGTAAATCCTCTTTCAACTAATTCATAAAAGGCTGTTTTTATATCTTTCATATCTAAAGGTTGTTTCAAACTATGGCTTGTTGATAGCTGCCATAATCCATTTAATACCCTGCTAATAGAATAGTCCTCTGTAATATTAATTCTTTCAACCATTAATGATCCTCTCCTTTATCAATTGGTTCTATCGTTGCTTCGGCATGGCTGAATGCTTTTTTATTGACTCGACTGATCTTAAAGCCTGCACCGCAGTTAGGATCTGGACAAGCAATTACGCTATCTGAGAGCATCCAATCATTAGAAGCTAACTCACGTTGTTTAGCTGGTAAAAGCGGCAACAAAGCACTTAGCGAATACATAGAAAAATAATTATTTTCAGGAAAAATAATATTTTCTCCCTCGACTAAAAAATAGTCCCCTATTTTATGACTACAAATAAATGGCTTCCCACGATCAACCACTTCAACTTTTAATGTATAAAGAAAAAAACGATCATCCATTGTTATCAACTCCAATTGTGCATTTATTTTTTGTTTAAACGATATCTTATATCTTCTTACTTACAAGGTTTTATTCTTCATCCACAAACTCTGCTTCTTCTTCAACTGACTCAGGCAAATCAATTCCATATTTTTCTACTTGTTCTTGATTAACGTACGTTTTACCTTCGTCATAGACATAAACTGGTGTTTCTGCTGGATCTGCGCCATCGAGAACATCGGCTGTCATTTCGCCTGTTTTTACACCTAGCTCATGTTGGTCAATACCCACTGTAGCAACACCGCCTTCTTCAACCATGATATCTACTGACGGAATGATAGGAATGTTATTTTTATCAGCTTCACTGACGATCGTCGACATCGCATTAGCCATGGTATTATCGTTAGGAATATAGATAAAATCGACATCATCCATTGCTTGGATCGTTTGCTGGATTTCATTTGAAGAAGGGACTGCATATCTTTCTGTAGTAAAGTCTTGTTCCTCTGCCTCTTTTTCTGCTTCTACGACTTGTGGTTTAGCGTTATCTTCCGAGGAAGAATATAGAATTCCCATATTTTCAGCATCGGGCAAAAGCTGTTTGGCTAAGTCTAACTGCTGGTCAATTGGCACTTGATTCGAAACGCCGGTCATATTTCCACCTGGTTTTTCCATTGAATCAACCAAATCATTACCGACCGGATCTGCAATAGCACCTAACATAATTGGAATGTCACTGGTTTCATTAGCTAAACTTTGTACGGCTGGTGTTGCAATCCCCACTAAAGCATCAGGATCATCTTCAATCAATTGTTGGCTCATTGTCGCTAATTTACTTTGATCACCTTGGCCATTTTGAAAGTCGATTTCTATATTTTCGCCTTCTTTATATCCTGATTGTGCTAACCCATCTTCCACTCCTTGACGTATATCGTCTAGTGAAGGATGACTGACGTATTGTAAAATACTTACTTTTTGGACTTTTTCAGTCTGAGCATTTCCTGAACTTCTTTTTCCTAATTCAAAAGCAAAAAAACTACCAATCAATACTACAATTACCACACCGACACTTAAAAACAACTTTTTATTTTTCATCTTCATTCCTACTTTCTTTATTTAATAAAACCGCTGTATTCGCTTTGTTTGCTTTGTTTTATCAAATAAAAAAAGCAACAATCCTTGCGATCGTTGCCAAAAAACAAAAACCGCATAGATGATTGATCTATGCGGCTAAATTAACTTTTTTCTCCGGCATAGATACAAAGCTTTAGAATGCTCGTCTAAATCGTTGTATCTATGGAAAAATTGAGATCCATCAATACAACTTACTACGCCAGTTTTGCCATGATTGTACAATGTGATTTGCGTAAGATATTTGCATAATGGCTCTCCTCCTTGTTTAATAATTAAAATCATCATACCTGATTAAAAATCATAGGTCAACCCTTTTAAAGATCAAATATTCGATTAGGGTTTAAAACATTTTTCGGATCTAATGCTTTTTTGATTGCCCTTAATGTATCCATATAATCTTCTGAATAAAAATATGGTAAATACTCTTTCTTTTCTAGGCCAATGCCATGTTCAGCTGAAGGCAAACCATTTAATTCGGCGATAAATGGGTAAAGTTTTTCTTCATATTTTACTAACATCTCTTTCCATTCTTCATCGCTATAATCTTCTTGTAATACACAAATATGAATATTGCCATCACCAGCGTGGCCGAAAAACGCACTGGAAATATTCATCTTATCAGCATATTTTTTCGATTGAATAATTAAATCCGGTACATAACGAGTTGGAACCACGGGATCATACATCTTAGTTGTCGCAGCGGCATAAATTCCTGTCAAAATGTGATCACGAATATTCCAGACTAGTTTTGCCTCTTGTTCATCAATATCACGTATATTTAATGCACCGGCTGAATCAACAATAGAACGAACTTCTTCTAATTCACGTGTCAGTGCCTTTTCATCATTGGAATTTAACGTTAAAAGTAAAAATGCAGCGCCTTCTTGTTTTGGCATTTCTACTTGTAAGTAATCTTCTGCATAACCTACTGAATTTTTCTCCAATAATTCCAGTGCTACTGGTTCTACTGGTGAATTTAATATTTCATAAACAGTGGGTGCTAAATCTTCTAGCTTTTCAAAGCCAACAAGCATTGAACTTTCATAGCGTGGTCTGGGAATAACCTGCAATTGTAACTCAGTGATAATACCTAATGTTCCTTCTGAACCAATAAAAAGATCTTTCAAATCATATCCTGAACTATTTTTTTGATTCAAGCTACCTGCATGGATAATATCACCATTAGCTAAAACTACATCATAGCCTCGGATATTATCACGTGTTACACCATATTTGATTGCCCGCATGCCGCCAGCGTTTGTTCCTACTGTACCGCCAATAGTAGCTGATTTTTCACCCGGATCTGGTGCATAAAAATAAGGTGTATCGGCTAAATAGTCACGAATTTGGGCCAACGTCACTCCAGCTTGCACATTTAAGGTTAATGTTTCTTTATCTAAAGACAAAATTTGATTCATTTTAGCAAGACTTAAAAACCATTCATCTTTATGAGGATACGTTGCGCCAGTTAAACCTGTATGTGCACCAATTGTGATCACTTTTTTGTCTGCTTCATTTGCTTTTTTCATAAATGAACGAACATCTTCGGTACTTTTAGCATAACCGATCAACTCTGCTTGTCCTGCTTCAAGTTCATGTGCATTTGAAGTTAGTAATTCTTCTGGCACTGTTTGTTTAATTTCCATCGAGTAAAATCTCCCTTTTCAAAATATGTAAGCGTTCTTACATGTATAACTATAACATACCTAATTTTTTCCGAAAAAAATACTGCTTAAGAAATTCGAGCTGCGTTAAAACAGCTCGAATTTCTTAAGACTAAGCTTCTGTATTTCCTTGTTCTTTTGCAATTTCATTCTTATCGTAAACTCTAAAGAATGGATAATAAATTAACACAGCGATAATAATTAAAATAATATTTAATATAGCAGCACGCCAATCACCGTTAGTTGCTAAAAAGGCGCCAATAGGTCCAGGTAACGTCCAAGGAACAGTCACTGTAACCGCATTGACTAAACCTAGACTTGTCGCAAACCAAGCAATCGTTGCTAAAATAACCGGTGCTGCGATAAATGGCACCATCAAAATCGGATTTAAAACAATAGGCACCCCAAAAATGATCGGTTCATTAATATTAAAAATTGCTGGTGCAAGAATGGTCTTTCCTAACTTGGAACCGTATTGAGATTTCGAACGAAAAGCTAATAAAATAGCTAAACCAATCGTTGCTCCTGCACCACCGATCCAAATAAACCATTGATAAAAAGGCTCTGCACCAATCGTCGGTAGTGGTTCGCCTGCAGCTAATGCGCTAGAATTACTTTCCAATAATTGTAACCAAAGTGGTCGAGCGATTGATCCAATAACTGCTAAGCCATGAATACCAAAGAACCAAAAGAAAGTTGTTAATAAAACCAGTAAGAGAACAGATGGTAGAGAATCTGCGGCGTTAATTAATGGGCTGATTAAATTGCCTATAAATGCATGCCAGTCAAAACCTATATAATAAGTAATAGAACCAATCAGTAAAATAACGATTAATGTCGGTGTCAAGGCTTCAAAAGAACGTGCAACGGCTGGAGGCACTTGATCAGGCATGGTGATCTTAAAGTTCGATCTATCTGTTAAACGATAGATTTCTACAGCGATAATCGAGGTAACAATGCCGACAAACATCCCTTCTCCGCCCAGATTTGCCATGGGAAGAACAAAACCTTCGACTCCCGCAATTTCTGTCGCTTCTTCAGGAATTGAAACTGGAACTAGCGTCAATAAGAAAGCAGTAACTGCTAAAATTCCGCCAGCAACTTGATCAAGATCATAACTTTTGGATAAACTCGCGCCAATACCAAAAGTAGCATATAGTGCCATAATATACATAGACATACGATAAGGCAGCAAAATGGTTTCAGCATTTGCGGTCAAAAACTGTGTAATCTCCCACGACTCAGGTAGCGGCGGAAAAGCAATGATCATGAAAAAAGATCCTACGATAATTAAGGGTAATGCGGCAATAATTCCGTCACGGACAGCTCGTAAGTGACGCTGGTTGGCAATGTTTGCCATCGGTCCTCCCAGATATTTTTCAATCCATTGGGTGAATTTGTCTAACATATTTCCCCTCTTTTCTTTTTTAGAAGATAAACCCTTCTACTAACCAGACATATGACATCAGTTCTAAAATGATTGTACTTGCAACAAAAGCAAACATAAAGCGCTTACAAAATCCTTGTTTCGTTTCTATGAAATAGTGACTATACACCAAGGAAAAGGCTAAACTAACGGGTAATGTGATCATAACGCCTGTCTTAAAACTAAGTCCCAACATTGTCAATAAGTAAGGAAAAATAACTCCGCCAAGTAACAAAAAAGCAAATACGATAAAACTACTTTTAACAGAAAGCCTAGGCCCTCGCAATGGTTGTTCTTCTGGTTTCATCTTTTCCCTCCTCTCATCTTTATTATAGCGTTTACAAAACGTAGTTTCAATGATTTTAAGTATTTTTTGAAATTTTATTTCTGAAGATAAATTTACTTACTGGCAAACTCAAATAAAAATGAAATATTATTTCAGAAATTAATCCTTAAAAATACAGATAAACTTACAAAATCTTATTCGACGTTTCTGCAAAGATTCTATATGTTAAATGACCCTATTATTTATTGTCTAAATGAAGTAAAAAATTTAAAATGAATGTCAATATCCTATAATTAAATCTATAACTGGCGTATAATAAATTGGTGGAACTGATGAAAAATTTATTGGAGGTAACTATGAAAAAAAGTAGCAGTAAAACGATACGTACATCGGATTTAATTTCCATAGGAATTTATACAGCACTATATTTTATATTAGTCGGCATCGCTGAAATGATTGTGGTACTGCTTATTCCTGGTTATTCCTATTCTTATTCTCCTGTCATGGCAGCTTTGCTTGCGGGAACGATTTTTATGTTAATGGTCGCAAAAGTACCTAAATTTGGTGCGATTACGATTATGGGTAGTGTTTTAGGTATATTTTTCTTTTTGAGCGGATTATTTCCTTTTGCCTTAATTCCAAGTATTATTTCCGCCCTGCTTGCCGATGTTATCGCCTATGCTTTCAAGTATAAAAGTAAAATAGGGCTACTGATTAGTTATATTGTATTTTCTTTTAATACTACCGGACCTGTCGTTCAATTATTATTTAGCCCGGATAGCTATGCAGCTAATCTCAGAGAACGCGGAAAAGATGCAGCTTATATTGAAGATGTCTTTGCAAATATCGCTAATTACACGGGAATTGTTGTTTTTATTTTGCTTATTATTGCAGCTATTGTTGGCGGCTTATTTGGTCAACGAATGATGAAAAAACATTTTAAAAAAGCAGGAATTGTCTAATGGTTTTCCATTTTGATCCGCGAACAATTCTTTATTTTTTGCTGATATCGCAAATTGTCCTACTGCTAGATAGCAGTATTTTTATCGAAATAATCACGGTCATTATTTTTATTATACCTTTTTTTATAAGTAAGCAATTTAAGTGGGGGTTAATTATTGTTATCGTTTATAGTTTGCAATTGTTTACAACTTTTACTATTTTGCCAAGTATCGATAATACAATGTTGCTTTACCCACTTTCAATGGTCGCTAATGGATTCCGCGAATTAATTCCCGGAATTATCGTAGGCATTTACGCATTAAAATTAACACACTCAGCGGAATGGATCAGTTTATTTAAAAAATGGCGTTTCCCTAAATTTTTTATTGTACCCTTTTCGGTTATCTTTCGTTTTTTTCCAACAATGCGGGAAGATTATCATCAGATTAGAAATGCGATGGCTTTTCGAGGAATTGAAAGAGGTCCGATTGCTTTTATTAAGCATCCCTTACAAACCTTTGAGTTTATTTTAATTCCATTGTTGATGAACGCAAGTCAAGTGGCACAGGATTTGACTATTTCTGCTTTAACTAAAGGATTGAGTATTCCAGGGAAACAAACGTCAATTATCAATCTTCATATGACTAAAGTCGACCTGATTTATATGGTTATTGCTTTCATTCCCATCGTTATTGATATAGGAGGCTTAGTATGAAGCGATATGCAATAAATAGCGAAAATACCTCATTTCGTTTTCTCCATACAGATGATACTTTTTTAAAGTCGATTGATTTAAAAGTGTCTCCTGGTGAATGTATTCTTATTTGCGGAAAAAGCGGCAGTGGCAAAACCACTTTTAGTCGTTTATTAAATGGAATCAGCCCTAACTATATTGAAGGCGACTTGACTGGAAAGATTGAAACACTCGGTTTAGCTGCAGGTGAGGCAGAGATTGAAGATTATGTCCCGGTAATTGGTAGTGTTTTTCAAAACCCAAAAACACAACATTTTACGACAAATACCACATATGAACTTGCTTTTGCTCCTGAAAACATAGGAGAATCTCCTGATCAAATTTATAAGCGTATTAATGAAGTGTCTGAAGAACTTGATATCAAAAACTTACTTGACCGCGATATCTTCAAATTATCTGGGGGGCAAAAACAACAAATTGCTATGGCTGCTGCCAACACCCTTCGCCCTAAAGTTCTGATATTAGATGAAGTAACAAGTAACTTGGACCAAAGCGCAGTAGAAAAGATCAAAAAAATGATAAAACGAAAAAAGAAACAAGGAGTCACAATTATTCTCACCGAGCATCGTTTAGCTTGGACCAAGGGGCTCGTTGATCGCTACGTACTATTTGAAAATGGTAAGTTAGTCCAAGAATGGAAAAGCGATGAATTTAATCAATTGACTAATCATGAGTTAAGGCAAAAAGGTCTGCGAGCTATGGATTTGTCTAAAAAGCGCAAAAAACTTTTAGAAAAAGAACAAAAAAATGTAAATTTTCAAGACGCCTATTTACTACAAGCGGAAAATTTAAGCATTGGTTATGAGAAAAAAACGCCGATTTTAGCAAATATGTCTATCGGGTTAAGTCAAAATAAAATTACAGGGATCATAGGTCCTAATGGCATAGGAAAAACAACACTAGCAAATACGCTTACTGGCTTATTAAAATCCTTAGCAGGAAAAATTTTATGGCATGGCCAAGCAATTTCTCCCAAAGAATTAGTTAAGAAAAGCTTTTTAGTAATGCAGGATGCAAATTATCAATTATTTAGCGAATCTGTTTCTGCAGAAGTTTTACTCAACGCAACATATCCTGAACAAAAAGATCAAATATTAGAAAAACTAAATTTATCGGGTTTAGAAGAGCGGCATCCGATGAGCCTATCGGGGGGTCAAAAACAACGTGTTGCCATAGCATCAGCTATCTTATCCGGAAAAGAATTGATTATTTTTGATGAACCTACGAGTGGTTTAGATTATGTTAATATGCAGCATTTTGGTGAGTTATTAAGTATGCTGAAGGAAACCGATGCTATTATAGCTATCATTACTCACGATGTGGAACTATCAGCTGACTGGTGCGATGAGATTATTAATTTAGGGTAATTATATAAAAAACATCCAATTGGCAATTATGCTTCTTGGATGTTTTTTATACACTAAAATATTTATCGCTAAATGCTATCAGCAAAACGACTTAGTCGAAAACTTTCCAAAGAAACAGCTGGCTGTTTTTCCATCAGCATACTTGCCAAACACTCCCCAATACCACTGGCAAATTTAAAACCATGACCCGAGAAACCACAAGCAACCATAATATTTTCGTACCCTGGTAAATAATCGATGATGAAATCTTCATCCGGCGTATTCGTATAAGTACATACTTTACCCTCTTTTAGTTCTATATCTTTTGAGAAATACTTGTGTGTAAAGTCAATGATTTCCTGTTCATCTTCTGAATATGTTCCAAACCGTTCTAGTTCCCTCGGATCATCTAACAGACGTCCTCCATCATGTCTGCCCACTTTCAAGCCTGTTTCATTTATATCTGGAAAACCATAATAAGTACTAATACCATCGTCATAACCCCAAGCTGGAAAACTACCCTCTTTATAATATGAGTTTTCAGCAGCAGTCAGCCATGAAAAAGTCTTGCGTAACGGTATAAGTGGTAGTTTTATATTTAGTAATCTGGTTATTTGATTGGTTCCCTTACCAGCAGCGATAAGTAATTTTTTAGCAACAACTTCTTCACTTTCTAATTTTACAGTAACTCGGTCTGCTTTTGTTTTAATTGTTTGAACGAAACGATTCATGTATAAATCAGCACCATTTCTTTCTGCTAACATACGATAGGTTCGAATTGCATTTTCACTAAACAACACACCCGAGCTTTTTTCAAAATAACCAATAGAATCTTTGCCCAATTGAAATCCCGGCCAACGTTGGTTAATGTCTTTTGCTGTCATTACTTCTAGCGGCAAATGATACGCTTCAGCTGAATTTTTCACAGTCTCTAAAAATGTATTATCTTTAGGACCAAAATTTAACACGCCGGTTTTAGCAAAAATTTGTTCACTAGTTCTCTTTTCTAAGGTTTCCCATAGTCTTTGTGCGTGCAGTGCTAAAGGGACATAACTACTACCTTCTCCATAAGCATGGCGAATCAACCTAGTTTCGCCATGATGGGAACCTTTATCATGCGGAGGATCAAAAGCATCAATCAACGCGACGGTTTGTCCTGATTCTGTTAAGTAATATCCAGCAGCCATTCCCATAGAACCTGCTCCTATTATAATCACATCATACAATATTTTATCCCTCTTTATTTTTTTATTTCTTTGGGCTATCGCTGTTCATTCAACGTAGATTTGTTATTTCTTTGGGCTATTTTTCCGAATGCAACTTTTATAAAAAGCATCCTAAAAGCGTAATCGCCTTTTGGATGCTTAAAATTATATATTAATAAACAAATTGGCTAGTGGATATGCTATGAATAATGCGATAACCAGTGTTCCTACTGCTACCAACATGCCATATTTTAGCATTTGTATGGTATTTGTCCAACCAGAAGAACCAGCGATAGCAACATAAGGCATCGAAGGTGGTGTAGCTGAACCGATAGAAGCTACTAGCCCAATAACAGCCGCAAGGGAAGCTGCTTCCACCATATTGGAAGAAAGTGCAATAGGCACTGCCACAGAAGTAACAACTTGCGAGGTAACCATATGCGAGCCAATATTTGATTCAAAAGTTGCCCAAGCGATAAATAAACCTACGATCAATAATGGCGAAAGTCCTTGTGCAATTGGCTTCATCACATTTGATACATAGTCGATCAACCCAATATCTTCATTAGTCAGCGCGCTACCTATGGCTAAAGTCGAAGCAGCCATAATCAAACTCGGCCAAGAAACGCCCTTTGTGATAGCTTCATTGATAACTAATAAAGGTTGGCCCTCCAAACGCAGCATCGCTAACACAACAACGCCAGCAAGTGGCGGTACAGCAGTTCCAAAGCTATCGATTGTTGCTGCTACATTAGGCAAAATAGGCGAAATAATACCCGGTAATACCCATAGTAAAATGACAATAATAAAAATAGACAAAATCATTTTTTCTCGTGTGGTAACAGGCTCGGTCTGCATCTGTTTAAAGTCAGCTTTATCCAACTGTTTAAATTGCTTTGTATCTGGTTTTAAAATAAAGCG
>FLSG01003587.1_pt1 | contig 14299 bp, 10 predicted proteins | sample 1550511 | NCBI WGS metagenome assembly FLSG01 (sample SAMEA4031768, study PRJEB14383) | metagenome | biome: human; feature: oral; material: saliva | place: Philippines | collected 2014
TCAACAGTTGGATGAACAAATCCAAGAAAAGCAAAATGAAATTGAAGAAGCAAAACAGTCTTATGAACAAAGTCTTGCCAGCTCAGAAGACTTACAACAAAAAGCTCAAGGTGCACAGTCGAAATTAGATACAAGCTTAGGAGAAAAACAAGAAGAAGTAAGTGCTGTTCAGAGCCAAACAGAAGAAGGGCAACAAGCTTTAGATTCAGCCCAACAACAGCTAGAAGAAAAACAAAACCAACTAGCGCAAAAAGAGCAAGCCTACCAAAGTGGCTTAGAAGCTTACAATGAAGGCGTGCAGTCTTTTAATCAAAATCAACAAGCTTATGAAGAAGGTTTATCTAAGTGGGTTGCTGGAATGCAAGCTTTGAACGAAAATTCTGCTGAATACGAGAAAAACGCCCAAAACTTAGCAGCTGCAGAACAAGAATTAGGTAATAAAGAAGCAGAATTAACACAAGCAAAAAATACGCTAGCGGATAAACAGGCGCGAGGTCAAGCACAACTTGATCAAGCACAAGAAGAATTAGCGGATCAACAAGAAGAATACGAAGAAAATAAAGCAGAATATGAAGAGCAAAAACAAGAAGCAGATGAAGAGATACCGGATAAAGAGCAAGATTTAAGAGACGCGCAAGATGAACTCGATGACTTAGAAGCGCCGGATTATACTTTTGAAGACCGTAAAGATGGTAATCCTGGGTATAAACAATACCTAGAAAACTCTCAACGGGTAGACATTTTATCTAATATATTCCCAGTGTTCTTATTTGCTATTGCAGTATTAGTTAGTTTAACAACGATGACGCGTTTTGTAGATGAAGAACGTATTAATTCAGGAACATTAAAAGCTTTAGGTTATAGTAATTGGGATGTTAAGAAGAAATTTGTGGTGTATGGCATTGTTTCTAGTGCACTTGGTGCCTTAATAGGGACGGCTTTAGGTCATACATTGCTACCTACTGTTATTTTTGAAGCATATGCGGCTTCTTCTACTTTTGATCAAGTCACGCTGAACTTTTCACCTTTTTATACATTTATCGGTTTTGCGATTGCTATCATATGTACAACTTTACCAGCGTATTTGGTAGCTAACCGAGAATTAAAAGAAAAAACTGCGCAACTATTAGTGGCCAAACCACCTAAAAAAGGTTCTAGAATTTTATTAGAACGTCTTACGCCGATTTGGAATCGTATGAGCTTTACTTACAAAGTGACGGCGCGTAATTTATTCCGTTACAAAAAACGTATGTTTATGACTATCTTTGGTGTAGCCGGATGTGCCGCCTTATTAGTTACGGGCTTTGGTATTAGAGATTCTCTAACGGGGATTGTGGATCACCAATTTGATGATTTAGTTAAATACGATTTAATTGTTAGTAAAGCTGACGATTTATCTGATAGCGAACAAGGACAAATTGATGATAAATTAAATCAAAACGATATTGCTAATGATACTGACGTGCATTATGAAGAGCTAAATGTACGAGCTGGCGAAAATAATGACACACAAGATATTACAATGTTAGTTCCTGATGATGAAAAAGGCTTTAACCAAGATGTTGAAATGGTTAATCGTCAGTCACAAAAACAATTGTCCTTGCCTGATGATGGTGCCATTTTCTCTGAAAAATTAGCCGATTTACTAGGAGCGCAAAAAGGTGATACGGTAAGCTTAGATGATGAAGACGGACAAAGTCATCAAGTAAAAGTCGCTGGTGTTACTGAAATGTATATGGGACACTATGTATATATGAGTCAAAAAGCTTATCAAAGCTCTTTTGATGATGAAGGGGATCCTAATGGTTATCTGGTCACCCTAGATAATACGACACAAGATAATATTGATGAACAATCGTCCTCATTTATGGATTTAGATGGTGTCCAAGGTGTCGTTCAATCTAGTGCGATTAGCGAACAGATAGATAATGTGATCGATGGTTTGAATAATGTGATATTAGTATTGATCACTTGTGCTACTTTACTCGCTCTTGTGGTTATTTATAATTTAACAAATATCAATGTTTCCGAACGTATCCGTGAACTATCTACGATCAAAGTATTAGGCTTTTACGATCGAGAAGTGACGATGTATATTTATCGGGAAACTATCCTACTTTCTATTTTAGGTATTCTAGCCGGTTATGTTGTGGGCTATTACTTACATGGCTTTATCATGCAGACTTTACCTCCGGATGAAGCAATGTTTAGCCCAGGCTTGCAACTTTCTAACTTCATTTTATCTGCCGGTATTACGCTACTGATTACATTCATTCTAATGTTTGTTATTCATAGGAAATTAAAAAATATTGACATGTTAGAAGCCCTGCAATCCGCAGATTAATAAAAAGGCGCCACTTTCTCGAAAATTTAGAGAAAGTGGCGCTTTTTTAAAATAATCCCCAAGGATGTAATTGCTTGCTATATTTTTTATATAGTTTGTCATTAAATTTGCCTTCTACTAGATAGCTATAAATCAATACATTGGGGAAATAAATCCCTAAATCAAGTAGTTTCTGATAATCTTTTGGGGCCAATTCTTTGGCAATCGCTAAAGCTGTGGCAGAGCTGCGGCTTACACCGGCATCGCAGTGGACCACAAAGTGACTGTCCTTATATTTTTCGATAAAATCACGTGTTTTTTTGTAATCATCTTCATCAAAAATATGATAGTTATTATCAGGATATAGACGGTCAAACATTGCTCGGATTTTTCCACTTTTTTGGTCGATATCATCGATAGGAAGTTCCAAAACTGCTTTATAACGGTTTTTTACGCTGTCTGGCATTGGCGTTGCCATTTGTCCTCGATCGTATCCAGCATAAGAAATCAACACAGAATTCGATAAGGGTTCATAATCAAGGGCTTCTGGATGTGATAAGGCAATAGCTTTCATATCTTTATCGATTAAATGACCGCGCAGATTATAAGTTGTATCCATAAAACTTGCTCCTTTCCTAAATTGAAAACGTATCCTATATTTCTATGGTATCTGTTTCTAAACAATTCTTCAAATTTGTGAATTAAATGGCTCTTTTTGGCATTTAATTTATGCGCGTGATAGGATAAAAACAAAGGAGATGGACAGAATGAAAACCTTAACGGCAGACGAAATGTATCAGTATGAAGAAAAAGTGATGAATGAAAAAGGGGTTCCGTCCATTGTGTTGATGGAGTGCGCTTCTCGTGCAATTGCAAGACAAATGAAAAAAACAATCACTAAAACAGATGCTATTGTTATTGCTGCCGGGGGTGGAAATAATGGCGGCGATGGTATAGCTGTAGGTCGAATTTTACATAATGAAGGTTTTCAAGTCGAAATTTTAGTTGTGGGAAACCCTGATCATTATTCCGAACAAAATCGTTTACAACAAAAAATAGCAAAAGCATACGACGCGGTTGTTAAGACAGATTTGACAGAAGTTGATTTTACAAAGGCAACGGTGATCGTTGACGCCTTATTTGGGATTGGATTAAATCGCCCCGTAAAAGGCGAGGCCTTAACAGTTATCGGAAAAATAAATGCAGCCAAACAAGCGCGTACGTACGCTATTGATGCACCATCTGGCGTTTCTTCTGTGGAAGGAAAAGCGCTAGGAAACTGTGTTACAGCAGATGAGACGATTACTTTTGGTTTTTACAAACATGGAATGGAGAAAAAAGAATTAGAGAATTATTTTGGACAGATTACAGTGGATGATATTGGATTTTTCTATGAGGAGTGAGCAAAGATGGAACAAGGATCACTTTTTTCAAATCGAAAAAGTACAACCCCTTTGGCTAGCAGAGTGCGTCCGAAAACAATTGATGATTTTGTAGGGCAAGAACAACTATTGGGTCAAGGAAAAATTTTACGTGAAATTATTGAACAAGATCAAGTTTCCTCCATGATTTTTTGGGGACCTCCCGGTGTTGGAAAAACCACCTTAGCAGAAATTATTGCACGCCAAACCAAAGCCAATTTTATTACAGTCAGTGCAGTAAACAGTGGAATTAAAAAGATAAAAAGTTTGATGGAAGAAGCAGAAACAAATCGTGACTACGACGAAAAAACCATTATTTTTGTAGATGAGATTCATCGTTTTAATAAAGCGCAACAAGATGCCTTTTTACCTTATGTAGAACAAGGAAGTATTATCCTAATAGGTACAACAACGGAAAATCCATCTTTTGAAGTGAACTCTGCCTTATTGTCACGGTGTAAAGTATTTGTTTTAAAAGAATTAACTGTTTCTGATATTGTTGAGTTATTACAAAGAGCTATCAAAAATCCTGATGGCTTTGGCGATTATCAAATAACAATTGATGATGACGCGATAGAAGCTATTGCTCGTTTTGCTAACGGCGATGCAAGAAATGTTTTAAATACATTGGAAATGGCAGTTTTGAATGGCGAAAAAGATGGTAATAGTATCACTATAACCACAGATGCTTTGGAACAAATTATCAACAAAAAGTCGCTACTTTACGATAAATCTGGGGAAGAGCATTACAATATTATTTCTGCTTTGCACAAATCGATGCGTAACAGCGATGCTAATGCAGCGATTTATTGGTTAGCGCGTATGCTCGAAGGCGGAGAAGATCCTCTTTATATTGCTAGACGACTTGTTCGTTTTGCCAGTGAAGATATCGGATTGGCAGACACCAATGCATTAAACCTTGCTGTGAATGTTTTTCAATCTTGTCAATTTTTAGGAATGCCAGAATGTGATGTTCATTTAACACAGCTCGTTATTTATTTATCGCTTGCGCCTAAGTCAAACGCTGTCTATAAAGCTCGTTTGAATGTCGAACAAGATATCAAGGAATCTATCAATGAACCTGTTCCTTTGCAAATCAGAAACGCCCCTACTAACTTGATGAAAGATTTAGGTTATGGAGAGGATTATCAATATGCACACGAACAAGAAGACAAATTATCAACCATGAAAACTATGCCACCTTCATTGGAAGGACACGAATATTACTTTCCAACAGAAGAAGGAAAAGAAGACCGCTTCAAAAAACAACTAGAATATATCAAAAAATGGCACGAGGAACACGGATAAACAACTAAATAAATTAGTTTAATAGCCCTAAGTAAGCTGAAGAAGGGACCAAAAGTAAAGCACTTGGCATAAAGTAGCTCAAAGTTTGGGCCAAAAGTAAAACAAATGGTCCAAAGTTGAGTCAAAGAAGGGCCATAAGAGAAGTGTTTGGCACAAAGTCAGACCGACTTAAGGCCAACAATTACTGTGTTGTCCCTAAGTCAAGCAGAAAAGGGGACAAAAACCAAGTCATTGGCCCTTACTCAGTCTTAAAAACTTTCACTAGTAATTACTGATTTTAAATTAGGCCGAGTAAAAATAACTCTTCCAATATTTTACTATTGGAAGAGTTTAGCTGTAATTTTATTATCATTAATGCCAAAACTTTCTTTGTTCAAGTTTTTCGAAGTAGTCTATTTTATCTTCAAACCAATAAGGAAACTGGCAGCCTTTATTGACATAACATATATGTCTTTTTCCAAAATTTTCTTCCGGTTCGAAATGTTTATTCAATATATTTTTAACATATTTTTCTTTATAGTTATCACCCAAAAATGCTAGTATGTCTGATCTTTTGAGTGAACGATGATGCATAATTGTGCCATATTCGCAAACTGTCCGAGTATAGGCTGTATCTTTTGGTTCGTTTGAGCCGCAAGAAGCGCAATTTATAGTATAACGACTTTGTACCATGTCAAAACTTCCACAGTTTTGGCAACGAATCCCTTTTTTTAATTGTGCTAGCCTTTTTTCTGAACAGATGTAATCAGCCCAGTAAGAAGGGATGATATGCTTTTGTATCACAGCCTCCCAACCGTTTGTTGGAGATTTTCGGTAATTCTCGTTTAAACTCATTAACCATAAGGGAATTTGTTCGTAAGTTAATGTTGTTTCAGCTACTTCGTCTTTAATCGTAATTTCTGATTGAGGATTCATAAATATCAAGACACCTTCAACTTTCATATTAATATGAAAATCATCCAACAATCGTTTGGTAATTCTTTTAGCACGACGCAGTTGTTCATAAATATTGTGAGGCAAAAGTTTCTGTTGTGCATACCATGCGTTATTAACGAAGGTGTATTGTCCATGATAATTTTTAATATCAATAAGAGTAATTGTATGGTCATTGACGATTATTTTATCCATTTGCAAAACGTTTTCTTGATAACTTAATGTGACATCATCAATGACGGGAAAGGGTTTGTCTAAAAAATAAGCACATAGTTTATCAAAATTTACTTCTCCCTTGTAGCCAAGTTTCAATCGTTGATAAGTATTTGCTTCTTCTTTTGTCAATTCACCTCGGTGATTCATTTCTTCCAACCATTGTAGTTGATGACTTTTTTTGCGCATATTTTTCCTCCTAAATGAAGCCTTTACTTAATAAATACGCAAAAAAAGCCATTTTTTTTTATAAACTTTTTTCTAATTTTAAAAGTTTGATTTTACGATCCAGTCCTCCGCCATAACCGGTTAGACTGTGGTCGCTGCCAATGATACGATGACAAGGCACAATAATTGTTATTGGATTTTTTCCAACTGCACCACCAACTGCTCGAGCAGAAGTTTTCTTAACTGAAGAAGACGCGTTTAATTTTTGAGCAATGTCTTTATAGGAGGCTGTTTGTCCATAAGGTACTTCCAATAATGTCTTCCATACTCTTTTGCGGTAGTCTGTTCCTTCAAGTTTTAGCGGAATCAGCCATTGCGGATTTTTACCGGAAAAGTATTGTTGGAGCCATGTTTTTGTCTCTTCAAAGATAGCTAGGTCTTTTTCCTGCCAACTTTTTTGAAGCTCAACTCGATTTTCAAACTGCAAAGCTGTTAAATTTTTTCCATCACTGGTTAAAATTAATTTTCCTAGAGGGCTTTCTACTGTATTCATATAAGTCATTGATTTCACCTTCTTTTTTTAAGAATAAATGAATTGAGAGAAAAAGACAATTTTTTTGGGAATTTGTTAAAGAAACCGCTATAATAAAAGAAAAGAAGAAAGGAGATTATTATGGGATTATTAGTAGATGGCAAGTGGTATGACCAATGGTATGATACCGAAAGTACAGGCGGACGTTTTATTCGCAGTGATTCGCAATTTCGTAATTGGATCACAAAAGATGGAAATGCAGGTCCAACTGGAGAAAGTGGCTTTCAAGCTGAAGCAGGACGCTATCATTTGTATGTTTCTTTAGCTTGTCCTTGGGCAAGTCGAACATTGATTATGCGCAAACTCAAAGGTCTAGAAGAAATGATTTCATTGTCGGTTGTTAATCCTTACATGGGAGAAAATGGATGGACTTTTGCAAAAGATCAAGGCGTTATACCTGATCCAGTAATAAATGCAGATTATTTATATCAAATTTATACCCATGTAGATCCGAACTATAGTGGTCGTGTCACTGTCCCTGTTTTATATGACAAAAAACAAAATAAAATCGTTAGCAACGAATCTTCTGAAATTATGCGAATGTTCAATTCAGCTTTTGACGATATCGGGGCTGAAGCTGGCGATTATTATCCTAAAGAACTGCGAGCAGAAATCGATGCAATCAATGATAAAGTTTATAACAATGTAAATAACGGTGTATATAAAACAGGATTTGCGACAAAACAAGAAGTTTATGAACAAGAAGTCACAAATTTATTTGCTGTTTTAGATGAATTGGAAGAACGCTTAAATCGACAACCGTATTTGATAAGTGATCAATTAACAGAAGCCGATTGGCGTTTGTTTACCACACTAGTTCGTTTTGATAGTGTTTATTTTGGTCATTTTAAATGTAATATCCATGCATTGACAGATTATAAAAATCTATGGCGCTACACCAGAGAATTATATAATTATCCAGGAATTAAAGAGACAGTAGATTTTTATCATATTAAAAATCATTATTACAGAAGTCATCCATCGATTAATCCTAATGGAATCGTACCTGTAGGTCCAGAATTAGACTGGAGTTTGCCGGATTAATGCTATTGAAATGAAATAAGAAACACATCGATTGAAATATCGGGGTGTTTCTTATTTATTTTAATACCTAAAACCTAAGCTATTGTGTCAGTAAATTTTTTTATTTAATAACGAAATACTTTTTATTTAAGCCTTGTTATTTTTGAAAAAAACCGTTACTCTTCTAGTAAGAGTAAGGATATCAAAAGTATTAAAATGAAAAGAAGGGAAAGTATGACAAAAACTCAAAAATGGTGGCTAGTTGGTTTGACAATACTGGCAGTGATAGCAGTTGGTTTTAGTCTCAGTATTGTTTTAAATAACAAAGAAAAAAAGCAAACGACAGTTACAACGGCTTCGTCGGATTCTGACAAGGAAGCAACAGACAAAAGAATAAAAAAAGCTAAAACGTTGGCACAACAATATAACTATCCTGAAGCTATCCGTTTATTAGAAAGTGTAGGCACTACGGCAGCCGATGAATTAAAAGATACATATGTAAAAGAAAAAGATCAACTTGTAACCTGGAAAGATCCAGAAAATATCTCACATTTATTTGTTCATAGTTTAATTGTTGACCCGCAAAAGGCTTTTCATGATAAAGAACAAGCACAAGGTTATAAAGACTATATGGTAACCGTTTCTGAATTTAAGAAAGTACTTCAGCAACTCTATGATAAAGATTATGTGTTGGTCAGCTTTGAAGATTTAATCGAAGAAAAAGATGGCAAGTTACAATTTAAAGGTGTTGCTTTACCCCAAGATAAAAAACCGATAATCTTTTCTCAAGATGATGTTAGTTATTATGAGTATATGGAAGATGCTGGTTTTGCAGATAAGTTAGTTCTTAATAAAGACGGGAAAGTAAAAAATACTTATGAAAATAATAACGAGGAAAAAATCGGGGATTATGATATGGTACCTATTATGGACGAATTTGTTAAAAAACACCCTGATTTTTCATATCATGGTTCAAAAGGTACTTTAGCTTTGACTGGTTATAACGGAGTTTTAGGTTATCGAACCTCCAAATCAGAATATGGAGATAATGAAAAAACGGCGCAAGAAATCAAAGAGGCTAAACAGCTAGCGAATCGTTTGAAAGAAACAGGTTGGTCGTTTGCTTCTCATACATGGGGTCATATTAATATGGCAGAAGTTGGTGAAAAACAGATAGCTAAGGATACCAAACTTTGGCAAGATGAAGTCGCGCCTATTTTAGGTGATACAAATATTCTTATTTATCCACATGGAGCAGATGTTAGTGATTTTCAACCTTATGATCATAATGCAAAATATGATTATTTAAAACAAGAAGGTTTTCGTATCTTTTGTAATGTAGACGCTTCGGTACCTTCGTGGGGACAATTTAATTCAGATTATTATCGTAATGCTCGTATTAACATTGATGGTATACGTTTTGAATCTGAATTAGAAGGTAAAAGTGATGTCTTGGAAGATTTTATGGATGTTGAAGAAGTATATGATCATGCACGGGATTAGTAAAAAATAGGGAATTTCTATTTTGGAATAATTGTACTAGTTATTTAGTTTTTCTTAATAGAGTATAGGAATTTATAATGTATAAACAAAAATATTGCTTTCAAGTAGACATTAAAGGTTAAAATAGTGGTGAAGAAGTCGGAAAAGACGGGTCAAGTTTTATAGGAAGAAACAGTGCGATATAGATAGTAGAAGGTGGAGTGACTATTTTTAAAAAATTAGCGAAATTAGCTGTGATCGTTCTCATTGCATTTTTCACCAAACCACTTTGGGAAGAGCCTGTAGAAAACTTTACCACACAAGTTTTTAATCAAGGATTAAACTTTAATTCTATGAAAGAACAGGCAGTATCGTTGTATGATTCGGTCGCTGGAAATGAAGAAACTGACGAGCAAAGCCAAACAAAAGCTTTAGAGCTCTCGCAACCTGAAGCACAAACTTTTTCGATAGGAAATATTGGAATTGGTGATAAACGGGAACAAGTGGAAGAAGACCTTGGAGAACCCGCTAGAGAAACGACCAACGAATACGGCCTGCAATGGTCGAGTTATCATGATAATTATCAAAATTTCTTGATGGTTACTTATGATCAGCAAGATACAGTTCAAGGACTATATACCAATCAAGATTTAGTGGCGGCGCAAAATGATATTTCACTAGGGACAACAAAAGCAGAAGTCCATGAAGAACTGGGTGAAGCAGAAAATGCGATCCGACACAGTGGGTTTAATATGCAGACAAATAATGACGGCGAATATGACATTTATCGAATTGATGGCAATTATGTAACGATTTTTTATGATATACATGAAAATGATGAAGTGACTGCTATGCAAATTGTCAAAGAGCCATTAGAGACAGAAAAAAGCTCTCCTTATGCAGAGGCTAGCGATGATTTAAAAGAAGGATTTGAATATCAATTGTTTGATATTACCAATGCCGAGCGTTCAAAACGAGGATTGAATGTGTTGGATTGGAATGAAGAGGTAAGACAAACTGCTAGGAAGCACAGTACAGATATGGCAGAAAATCATTATTTTGATCATACCAACCAAGAAGGTCAATCACCATTTGATCGAATGCAAGCAGACGGTATTACTTTTATGAGTGCCGGTGAAAATCTAGCCCAAGGGCAAACCAGCAGTATTTTTGCTCATCAAGGGTTGATGAATTCTGCAGGACATCGTAAAAACATTGTCAATGATGATTTTTCTGAACTAGGAGTGGGCGCTGACTTTAACGAAGATAATCAACCCCTTTATACGGAAAACTTTCTAACGCAATAAACTAAAAAACGTCTTTTTTGTGGGTGTTCACAGAAAAGGCGTTTTTTCTTTTAATATAAATAAGTTTATTTTTATATGATAAACTTAAAAAAATATTGTATAAAATGAATGGGAAAATTTTCGGGAGGGCGAGCATGTGAATCATATTGGTACACAACAGTTAACGACGAAAAGACTGAATTTGCGCAGGTTAAAACAGGAAGATTTTCATTCAATGTTTAATAACTGGGCAAGCGATGAGAAAGTTGCAAAATATACTACTTGGTATGTTCATCAGTCTGAAAAAACTAGCCAGGAATACTTAAAAACGATTGTTCGCTCTTACGGTAAATTAGACTATTACTGTTGGGGAATTGAGTATCAAGAAAAATTAGTTGGTATGATTTCAGTTATTCCAGTTGATGAAAAAGCTGAAGTATGCGGAATTGGTTATGTTTTAAGCAGAAATTATTGGAATCTAGGGTTAATGACCGAAGCTACAGAAGTGGTAATTGCGTTTTTATTTAAAAAAGTAGAATATCGTCGCATTATTGCTTGGTGTGATGTTGCTAACGCGGCTTCTGGTATTGTTTTAAGAAAAATTGGCATGCAATTAGAAGGCAAGTTACGTCAACATATCGCGCGAAAAGACGGCAGCTATGGCGATGAATATATATATGGCATTTTAAAAGATGAAATAGGATGAACGTGAAAGTTATGTTGAATGACAAGCGATAGCTCGTAGAAATGCAAAACTTATGTTGAATGACAAGCGATAGCCCGTAGAAATCGCAAAACAATGAGGAATCTAAGGCGTTAGCTCAAAGAAACTCCCAAAACAAATTACCATTTGAAAAATTGGTAACCTAAAGAGCTTATAAAGTTCTTATTTTAGCCAATTTTCTAATAAATAGGCAAATTAATCTCATTAGTTTTCAAAAACGGTGTTCTTAGGAAAGATTAGTCTCATTACTTTTCAGTTTTACTGTTATAAATCATTCCTAATCTCAGCAGTTTTAAATTTCTATGTGCTTAGCTGTATAAAAAAGAAAAATAGATTTTATTTTCAAGAAATAGTGTCTAAACAAGACAAAATTAGCTGTGTTATGCTATGATTTTCTTTGTCTTATTTAGGCTTTTTTTTGTATGAAATATAGGAATAAATAAAAGAAGGTGAAATTTACAAATTACATAAAAAGAAAGACTAATGAAACTACTATGAATGAAGGAAGAAAGATAATGGCAAAAGATTATAAGAAGTTGGCAGAAGATATTATCGAACATATAGGAGGAGAAAGCAATGTAGCGCAATTACAATATTGTATGACGCGCCTGCGTTTCTATCTAAATGATGAAAGCAAAGCGGATACTGAATATCTGAAAAGCTTGTCAGGAATTGTCACTGTAATGAAAGCAAGTGGACAATATCAGGTGGTTATTGGAAGTGACGTTGGTGAAGTTTACGAAGCAATTTTGAACGTTACTAATATCAACGGTGAACAAACATCAGACACTAATAATAAACAAAACGGGCAAAAAAAGTTACTTGATAAATTTATTGATTTAATCTCTAGTATCTTTCAACCATTTATCCTAGTGCTAAGCGCAACAGGAATGATTAAAGGTTTAGTTGCTTTACTAGGTGTTTTTGGATTAGATGAAGCAAATAGTGGTTTTTATGCAGTGTTGAATGCGATCGGAGACGGCTTTTTTCAATTTCTACCTGTTATTATTGCACTAACAGCAGCTAAGAAGTTTCGTATGAATGTTTATACCGCTTTGGCGATTGCTTTTGCTTTAGTCTATCCTTCATTAAGTGACATGACAGAGGGAACGCCGCTTTATACTTTGTTTGAAGGAACGCAATTTAGCGCAGACGTATTTACAACCTTTCTAGGGGTTCCTGTCTTATTGCCACCTGGAGGCTATTATTCTACTGTGATCCCAGCTATTCTAGCGATTTGGTTGGGAGCAAAAGTTGAAAAAGGTTTTAAAAAGATTATTCCTTCGGTGGTTAATTCATTTTTAACTCCCTTTTTTACAGTGTTAGTTACTGCAACATTAGCCATTTTAGTTATTGGTCCTATAGCCACTTGGGGTTCTGATTTGATCGGTTTAATCTTTATGGCAATTTATAGAATCAGTCCCACGATTTTTGGTGCATTGATCGGCGGATTATGGCAGTTGCTGGTTATGTTTGGTCTACACTGGGGTTTAGCACCCATTGGCATATTACAACTCACCGAACAAGGCTTTACGCCAATTTTGTCTAATTCAGGAAGCGCAAGTTTTGGTGTATTAGGCGTTTTACTAGCAATTATTATAAAAAATAAAGATAAAAACGTTAGAAATATCGGGATTCCTGCAACGATCGCTTCTGTATTTGGGGTGACAGAACCAGGTATCTATGGATTATTACTACCAATGAAAAAACCTTTTATTATTGCCTTGATTTCTAGCGCGATAGGAGGAGCATATACTGGATTTTTTGATGTAGTTGTTTATCGTATAGGCGGCCTGGGTGTTTTTTCTATTACTAATTATATTACCGATAGCGGTCAGCTTACGATGAACTTCTGGCATCGTGTGATTTCGTTTATTTTGGTAACAGTAATTGCTTTTGCTATGCAAATGTTTATGAAAACCCCACAGCTGGATTCCTCGGTAGCTAGTACTGAAAAGAAAAATAAAAACCAATTACTAAACAATACTGAACTTGCAAAAAGCCATAAGCAAGATATTATCGCTAGTCCATTAAATGGAAAGATTAAAAATTTATCGGAAGTAAATGATGACGTGTTTTCTAGCGGGGCTATGGGTAAAGGTATTGCGATAGTACCTAAAAAAGGAATTGTCTATGCTCCGACAAATGCTACAATCAGTATGGTTTTTAAAACGGGACATGCGATCGGTTTGACAACAGAATTGGGGGACAGAAATTTTAATTCATATTGGATTAAATACTGTCGAATTAGAAGGAGAGGGATTTGAAAAATTAGTTCAAGAAGGCGACGAAGTTTTAGCGGGGCAACCATTGATCATTTTTGAAATAGATGAACTAAAACAAAAGGGTTATGAAATAGATGTACCAATTGTCGTTAGCAATATAAGTGAAGACTCCGATATATTAATTACCGACAAAAAGCAAGTAGAACATGGGGATTATTTATTTACTGTGGTGAAACAGCTAAATAATTGAAGAAAAAATGCTTAATTTCATGGGTTTATTCCTCATAATTTACTATGTCAATAAAAAATTTCAGTAATTAATAAAGAAAAATGAAGTAATTAGTTTATGAAGACCTTATAGCAAAATTCTGATTTCATGGTGTTTTGAAAATATAAAAAAAGAAAATTTTTCAATTTGTTTTCGCATTGTCATAAAAGTAATGAATTGTTATTTCCCTTTAACACACAAAGCCTCTCTGTATGTTAAATTAGCAATCGTGGTTGGTAGCCACGTAGTTAAAAAATCTTGGAGGTATTAACTCATGAAATTTAAAAAGTTACTACTAGGAACAGCACTAACAGCAGGAACTGTTTTCGCAGT
>FLSG01353174.1_pt1 | contig 14272 bp, 10 predicted proteins | sample 1550511 | NCBI WGS metagenome assembly FLSG01 (sample SAMEA4031768, study PRJEB14383) | metagenome | biome: human; feature: oral; material: saliva | place: Philippines | collected 2014
CCATGCGTTGTGCGGACAACTTTATCGTAAGACCAACGGTCACGATAAAAATTTTCCCACTCGCGACCGCCATCTTCAGTTATTTGATGGCCGCTTGGAGATACGTCCTTCTTGCGAAGAAACTTAAACTTTTGAGACAACAAGCTCATCTCATGTCCTCCTTCAAAACTACAAAAAAATCCCTTGTGTTAACTGAGCTAACACAAGGGAGAAAATCCTCTTATTCGATATTACTAATATTAGGGTCAATATTATCAACCTCTAAATCAAGCAATCCGATTAAAGCGTCAAAATCACAGATTACTAGATGGTGTTTGTCATAGGCTACATAGCCCAACTTACGCAACTCACTTAACATGCGATTTAAACTTTCTCTTGATGTGGCAGCAAATTCAGCCAACTCTTGATTTGTTAAAGCGATATCGATAAAGATACCATCTTCGCGCTCTACACCATAACTATTGGCCAAGCGCAACAAGGTAGAATAAAATGCTCCCTTCTTGCCATATAGTAGCAAGTCTCGGTATTTTGCCTGTTGACGTCGCATATGTAATGTATAGATTTTCATCATCGCAATAGCCAACGAATGATCTTTTGCAATGGCTGATTCTAGTACATCATAACGAATGGAATAAACAGTGCAATCCTCCCGAGCAATGGCGTTGAACACATATGTTCTTGTGTTCTCCTCATACAACGGAACCTCACCAATCACATTATTCGGTCCTACTAGACGAAGCGCAAATATATGCCCGCTAGCTTCAAACTTCTTAATGCTCATTCTACCTTTTACGACTACGTAAAAGTGTTCTGCCTTGTCCCCCTCATGGAAGAGAAACTCACCTTTTTTAAGATGGAGTTCCTCACCCGGCAAAGCAAGCAATTGGTTAATTAAATTTTTATCCATACCATCACCACTCCATTGTACTTTTAAATAAAATCCATTAGTTATACTAATCTATTTTTAGTAAAAGTACATGTATTATATACTTTTTTTGTATATACGAGATTATTATAACTTATTAATTTCAGAATATGTGTGTTTTTCGTCACATTCACAAAAAATTTTACAATATATAATATATTTGTGATATAAGACATTGAAAATTTTACGTGATACAATAATTATAACCCAGACCTATGAATAAATTGAGTATTTTCTATAAACAATTTTTAATAGAATGCAAAATTTATATACATAGTACTCAAATCGTATCTATTTTGTCTTCATTGCATGTATAGTTTTATAGTAAGGAGAAGTTCAAAATGAGTGAACTAAAAATGCCTCAAGTGGGGGCCAGCCGCAGCGAAATCGTAGCGAATTGGCAACCGGAAAATCCAGAATTTTGGGAAAAGTTTGGTAAAAAAATCGCTAAACAAAACTTGGTTATATCCACAATCGCATTAACCCTTTCATTCTGCGTATGGTACTTGTGGGCAACCATTGCAGCACAGCTTAACGGCGCAGGCTTTAATTTCACAACCGATCAATTATTTACATTGGCCGCATTGCCAGGTCTTGTAGGTGCTACATTACGTTTTGTATATACCTACATGCCAGCCTTAATCGGTGGCAAAAACTGGACATTTATTTCCACACTTATTTTATTAGTTCCTGTTGTATGGCTTGGCTTTGCTGTTCAAGATACAACAACTTCTTATACGACATTCATGATTTTGACTGCCCTCATCGGTTTAGCGGGCGGTAACTTCTCGTCCTCCATGGCGTATATTGGCAACTTCTTCCCTAAATCCGAAAAAGGTACAGCCCTTGGTATCAACGGTGGTGTTGGTAACCTTGGTATTTCCGTAATCTACTTCTTGGCTCCATTCGCTATGGGTTCTGCTGCACTAGGTAGCGTATTCGGTGTAACACCAGCTATCATCAAAGGAAACGCAGTATACCTTGCCAATGCAGCTTTCATGTGGATCGTACCACTCGTTGTTATCCTTGCACTTATGACACGATTCATGGATAACTTGCCATTAGAAAAACCAAATCCTAAAAACCTAGTACAAATCTTTGGTAACAAACACACTTGGGCACTTACATTGCTATACACTTGTTCCTTCGGTGCTTTCTCTGGTTATGCAGCAGCACTTGGCTTATTAGTAGGTAAAGAATTCCCAGAAGTACCATTTGCTTCTATCGCATTCGTAGGTCCACTTGTATCAGGTGCACTTCGCCCTGTAGGTGGTTGGTTAGCAGACAAAATTAACAGCGGTACAAAAGTTACCTTTGTAAGCCTTCTCGGTCTATGTGTAACAACAGCGCTAATTGCAGTTGGCGTAGATATGCACAACTTCCCATTCTTCTTTGCTATGTCCGTGTTGACCTTCGTAAGCTGTGGTTTCGCAACAGGTGCAACATTCCGTATGATTCCACACGTATTTGGCAATCCATTGCTTTCCTCTTTAATCACTGGCTTCGTTGCTGCAGTAGCTGCATACGGTGCCTTCATTACACCTAAAATCTTCGGCTTCGTATATTCCACATTTGGTAATATTCACCCAGCCTTTGCTGTATTGTTAGCCTTCAACATTGTAACTGTAGCTGTGTGCTACTGGTTCTATGTGCGTAAAAGTGCAAATATGAACGTATAATTTTCTGGGAACAGAAAATTTACGTATACTCGACGGCACAACAAAATATAATTCACTTTTCTAAACTAAGTGATAAAAGAAACCCCACATCTCTCCTCCATACGTATCATGTCTGCGGCCTAGGGCCTTGACCTCGTAAGTCGGATCGATGCGGGGTTCTCTTTTATAAAAATATAGTTGTAAATAAGATACTCAGACATAGTGAATTATATTTTACACAGTACAAGTTCAATACGAACAGCAAATTTTCTGTTCAAAATTATAGCCTTCATTTTAAGAGAAGAAAAAAAGCCCTCCGTTACCATGCGTAATTAGCTAAACAGAAAGGCCATTTCCTAGATAATTCATTTTTTGAGATGCGCCTGACGTTCCTACTCGTCTGACTATCTATTTATATTATAGAGTTAAAGATATATATCGTCAAATTAGAATGAAGGGACTGCTAGGCAGTCCCTTTTATTATCCAAAGATTTCTTCTAGTAGTGCATCGTCGATGATGGTACCAACGTAGAAGTCGCTGAAGATGCCGTATTTTGCACTGGCGATTTCAAAGCGCATATCGTATACGATTTTTTTGAATTGGATATCGTCGTTACTGAAGATGGTAATGCCCCATTCCCAGTCGTCTAATCCACAGCCACCTGTAGTGAATTCAGATAGAACATCTAAATATGTTTTACCAAGTTCGCCGTGAGATTTCATTAACATACCGCGTTCTTGTGGTGGCAGCATGAACCAGTTATCATCACCTTCACGTTTTTTAGACATATTGTAGAAACAGATGTATTTATCGCGAGGTACATGAGGGTATAGTTTTTGGTTAACTTCTTCTGTATCAAGTTTAGCCTTAACATAAGCACTTACTTCTGTTACAGATGTGTAGGAATATGTTTGTACCAATACACTAGCAATTGCAAGGCGACGGAACTTGCGTTCTACTTGTGCCAAGTATTCAAGGGATGGACCAAGGATCCATAAAATCAAATCCCCTTTTGCACCATTACAATCATAAAATGCATAGCTACCTTTTTTAGCTTGATGTGTAGCTTCAAGATCTGCTAAGAATGCTTTTAATTCGTTGCGCGCTGCTGCTTTTTCATCAGCTGTAAAACAGTTCCATGCGCTAAAATCCATGGCGAATACCATGTGTTGGCTATGCCAACCTTCTACTGTAGGGATTGCTTTTCCCATTATGATCACTCCTATCTATGGTGATTATATTAAAATAATATATTTCTATTACTATAAGAATCGAAAAGACTCCATATACTATTATAGCATATGGAGTCTTTCCTTATAATTATTTATTAATATTAATTTTCAATATGAACCATCAATATACAGCTAATAGTAGACTGTAATTAATTGTCCCATATTAGTATTACTTTTCGTTCAGATCAGTATTTGTATTTCACTAATATTCACTGATATTTACTAATATTTACTAATATTTACTAATTTTCATCGCCGTCTACCATAGCCTGCACTAATTCTTTTGCTTGTTTTACACCGTCTGGAATACCGATGCCATCAAATGGCGTACCGATGAGATGTAAATTTGGATAGTTTTCAGCTACATGTTTACGTACAGCCTTAATACCTGCACGATGCCCTACATTGTATTGTGGCATGCAGTGGATGAGTCGATTGATGCGCACCCATTCAGGCTTAGCAGCGAAACGCATAATGTGTTGAATTTCTTCCACTGCTAACTCTGAAAGTTCTTCATCACTATATTGTTCTACCACATCATTTCCGGGTTTACCGATAAAGACGCGCAATACAACTTTATCATCAGGCGTTGTTCGGGGCCATTTTTGATTTAGAATAGTACACGCTGTAAGCGGTGTATCCGTCTTACGAGTAATCAAAAGTCCAGAGCCCTTTAAGTCGCCGTCAAAGGTGCTTTTATCAAAAGCCATAATGGCAATAGCACAACTAGATTGCTCCATAGAACGCAAGAAATCAAAGCCTTCATCATCTTTAAACCATTGATTATACGTCGCTGGCGGTGTAGATATAATCACATGATCCGCCATAGCAGGAGCTTTATCAAGAAGTACCTCTGTAGCTGAATCATTATGCCCCTTAACCACATCGATAGCATACATACCTTCAACATAGCGAATATTAGAAACTAGTGTCCCTGTATGCAAGTGCACATTACTAGGCATAGCATCAACAATAGCGGTTATGACGCTTTCAAGCCCACCTGTTAACTGGCGGAACATACCAGATTGAGCCGCAGTCCCCTTACAACTTGCCATATCTGCTTGAACCTTACTAGTTTGTTGGTGTGGACTAGTATTTGTGCTATGTCCAGAACTGTTTGAACTAGTATTTGTAGCATGTCCAGATCTGTTTGTACTAGTATCCTTAGATGCAGTTTGACTAGACTTTGCTTCATGGCTTTCAAATTGACGGTCTGTCATGATACCTTTACCAGCGCGTGGCACATCGCCTTCTGCTACGGCACCTTTGGCAGCCTTAGAGACGCCCGCCTTTGAGTGTCCCATCTTAGCAGCCATCATACCTTTTACCATATTCCCATATTTTTGCTCTACTTGAATAAAATGAGGGAACGTAGATAATAGGCTGATTTTATAGATATCTCCACCATAGATACCAGCTAATAGTGGTTCGATAAGCTTATCCATCATCTCTTGCCCTAAATGGTATTGGAAGAAATGACCAATGGACACATCTCCATTTTCATCGAGTGGATAAGGCTTTTTAAAATAATCTAAGCCAGCACGCAATTTTCCAGGCCAAGAAATGAGCGTTGCTTTCACAAAGGGCATCATTTCCGTAGGAATACCCATGATAGAGCCCCCTGGAATCGGATGAATGGAGCCCTGATCATATACAAAGGCTTGCCCCGTCTCATTCGATACAAGTGTATCTCCTAACCCTAAATCGTGTACTAGATCTGTCATTTCAGTCTTTCGACCCAAATAAGAATCTGGCCCGAGTTCTACAACGAAATCATCAACTCGTTGTGTTTGTATTTTCCCACCAAATCGTGGTGCTTGTTCGTAAAGAGTAATATTCCACTCTGGCTTAGCATGGCCTAGGTAATAAGCCGCTGTTAGCCCTGTTAGGCCACCGCCCACAATTGTTACGTTCACGAATGAATCCTTTCTACTATTGCACTCGCCATAGCTTGTAAGAATGTTTCATTACAATTCGGCATCTGTGCCCGCAAATAAATGGCGCCCCCTTTTTCAACGAGCTCTTTACACTCTACATCATTATCGTATAAGACCTCAACATGATTACTTACAAAGCCAAAGGGCACGAAAGCAATGTGTGTGGCACCAGTCTGCAAAGCTTGGTCGATAGCATCTTCCACCGTAGGCCCTAACCATTGACCGTGAGGAGCCGCACTCTGCCACGCCACTGACCACTTAGATAACTTGCAATGCTCTACAATCTCTTTGGCACTTTCATGTAATGCGAATCCATAAGAATCACCGCCGTGATTATCGATAAGAGGTATGCTATGAGCACTAAAAATAACGAATACATCTTCGTTTTCAGATTTAACACTATCTACACAATCTGTTGTAACACGATGTACAAAATCTACATGAGTCGCATTCACACAATCTTCGACTGCCGTTTTCCAATATTCTGTAAAAGCCGGCTGGTCCCACCAAGAACGAATAAAGTCGAATGTGACAGCCCCATGCTTACCAATGGCTGCTTGCACTTGTTTTTCATAGGCACCCGTACCAAGAGATGTAAAAAATGGAGCGGTCACGATGGCGACAATATGCTCCACCCCTTGGTGGACTAAAGAATCTACCGCCTCAGCTATAGATGGTTTTATGTGTAAATACCCAATAGCTGATGGCATAGTTGGCAATAAAGTCATCAACGTTGTATATTGACGCTCTGCCATAGTCTGCAACTCTATATTAGACCATTGGCCTATCATGTCATAGCGACGAGTAAGATTTGCAATCTCCCCTTCTGTGGGCACGCGGCCATGACGAATACTCGTCATATACGGCACTAAATATTCCTTACTTGAAGGGCTTCCATAGGATAGAAATAATAATCCTTTTTTCTCTACTTTCACCAGCTTAACCCTCTTGAGCCCACAGCTCACGACTACGTTCATGAACATAGTCCGTTAACCAATGAAGCTTTTGAGGATCTGCCTCTGGGAATACACCATGCCCTAAGTTGAAGATATGGCGACCATAATGAATGCCTTCCAGCAAGATACGGTCTACTTCGCGGGCCAATGTTTTTTCATCTCCGAATAAGTACGCTGGATCAAGATTGCCTTGTACCGTTTGTGTTACGCCACGCTCGTTAGCCATAACGATGGAGCTACGCCAATCTAGCGCGATAACATCAAGTGGCAAATGAGACCAAATAGATACTAAATGGTCTGTACCAACACCATTCATCGCCATCGGTAAATGAGGATATTTTGCTTTTACCGTCTTGATAATGCGTTCCATATGAGGATAAATCCCTTGTTTATATTGATCTGCATTAACAGCACCTACCCAAGAGTCAAAGATTTGCAGCGCATTAGCACCTGCTTCGGCTTGCATGGACAAGTATGCAATAGACATGTCAGCCAATTTTGTCATCAACCCGTTCCATACATCAGGCGCACCGATGAGCATGCCCCGCGTTTTATTATAGTTCTTTGTTGGGCCACCTTCGATGAGGTAGGACGCAATCGTAAACGGCGCACCGCAGAAACCAATGAGTGGTACGTCGAGTATGCCAGATGTTAACAACGTAATCGTCTTTGCAATATAATCCACCTTTGTAGGATCAAAGATATCTAATTTATCTACATCCGCCATGGAGCGAATAGGTGTATTAAACACAGGGCCCACACCAGCCTTGAGCTCTACCTTTACATTCATCGCCACCATAGGACTCATGATGTCCTTGTACAGGATGGCCGCATCAACGCCGTATTCCTTAACAGGTAACTCCGTAACGCGAGCACATAATTCAGGCTCTTTTGTAATTTCAAAGAGCGTATATTTTTCCTTAATTTTACGGTATTCCGCTTGGCTACGACCAGCTTGGCGCATATACCATACAGGAGTTACACCAGGGTTCTTCCCTTGGATCATATCTAAATATACTGTATTCAAGTACTCAACCCCTTTCTTTTTAATCAATACTAACACACTATGGTAACTAAAACAGTTACTTTGGTTACATCACTTATAACGTTACCATTACTATTCCCTGTGAAAGCCAAATACCCTCACAGGGTTTTTGCTTTAATTGCGACTTAATCTATGGCGATCAATACCAGTAATGGATTGAGCCATATCATATACTGTACGTTGGCAAGTAAACAACCAGATTTGTTGGTTCTTACCTATTTCAGCCAGTAGTTCCAAAGCACTACGTTGACGATTTTCGTCAAAACGGACAAGGATATCGTCTAAGATAATCGGCAAGGACTCCACTTGGTATGAGAATACCTTTGCCAGTGCCAAGCGCAACGCTAGGTATACTTGGTCAGCCAAGCCGCTAGACCAGAACTTAAGTTCTAATCGCTCCCCATTGCCGTTAACAAGAGCTACGCCTTCGTTGATGCCGAGGATATCAAAGGTGTAGATACCACCAGTCAAACGTTCTATATAAGAGGATGCCAGTTCAAGCATGTGAGGCTGTTTTTCTTGCTCGTAAGATTGTTGCGCCTTATCCATGCAATGGCTCATCAAAACTTGTGTAGCCCAGTCTTCCAAAGCAGCCTCTAATTCGCTCTGAAGAGTTTCGCGCTCTTGCAACATTTGATGTTGCTCTTGGTCAGACCCAAGAGTGCGCATAGCCTCCACAATTTGACCACGCCGTTCGTACAAGGTAGCCAATTTATCTTCGATAGATGCTATCTCCCGTTCGGAATGAGCCAATTCATCGAGCCAATTATCTTTATTACCTTCTCGCAAACGACGGTAGAACAAGTCTTTATTCTCCGCATCAGGTGCTAATAAATCTAACTGAACTTGACTCTGCTTGTAAATGGTTTGCCACTGTTTGTATTGATCCTCATCAATAAGATGTTGGCGGTACTCGTTAGAGCTTTCCATACCCGCTTTATGAAGTAATTCTTTTTGGCGAAGGAGTAATTCTTTTTCCTTTCGATGCCAATTATCGTATTCGTTGCGGAAGCTTTTGCGTTGTGCTTCCTTTTGTTCCCATACGATTTTATTTTGTTGGAAGTTTTTATATTGATTATAAATACGTTTAAGCTCAGCCGGAGATACAGGTGCCTCTACACCAAGGTTATACCACAAGGTCATCGCTTGGTCTTCGATAACGCGTAACCCCTCTTTATGCTCTGCTAAACGTTTTTCGTAACCTTCAATAGTCCGCAACTGTTCATGGTACTGATCATATTCTTGCTTGAGGCCGAAGAAATCATCTTCTGTAAGGCTCTTCGCCGCCCCTTGAGGTAACCAATTCTGCCAAGCTGCAAGGGCTTCATCATAAATACCTTGTAATGTATGGCCTTCTTGAATCCAACGATCGAGATGAGCAGCCCCTACTAAAGATGGCACAGGGCTTATAACTGGCGTAGCCGCCTTAATCAAAGCCTCTAATTGATGCTCAACATCGGATTTACGAGAGGATAAAATTTGTAACTCATAGTTTAATTTAGATACATCGGAGTTACCATTATGGGCTTTCCACGTAGCATACCAGAATAACGCCATGGACAGAATCAATAGGATGAAACCACCTATCGTATAGAGCACAGATTCAAGAACTAATAATCCTACTAACACAAGCAATACGCTAATAACGGCACCTATGCCGCTAATGCGTTGTAACCATTTTGGTAAATTCGTCGGTTGAGCATCTGGACCATAACTATCTCGTTTTGCAGTCACTCGATCTATATCCATTAGGATTAACTCTAACTCGCGTTCAAGATGTTCTTTTTTCGCCAAATCTTCTTCGCTATAATTTGGCAACGATGCCCCTTCAAGGTTAGCTGTTGGCAAATCATCAGAAGCCTCTGCAGGCTTGCGGTCTTGCCAATGCAACAATTGGTCTTTAGCAGTACGCAGACGACTAGCTAAGCGTTCGCCTTCAAACCAATTAACATCCTCAGCCATAGGCTCATCATCGCGCCATGCGGAATACATCTTGCGAGAGTGCTCTAGTTGTTCTCGTACCTTATGAATGTACGCGTCCCCTTCTTCGCACTCCCGGCGTAATTGTTCCCACTTAGCACCTTGTTGAATGAGGTCCTCAATATCTTGACCATAGGTGCCAAACGGACTATCTGGACTAAAGTTAGCTGGCATTAACGCCGCTTCCTTTTCTTGCCATAATTGCATATTGTCACGAGCTCGTTTGATGTCTTCGTCGATAGTGAGGAACTCATCACGGCTCAAGGCGAGTTCACTGTTGTACTGCTGCATGTGCATACGCGCCTCTTCGCTGCGGCGATACGTATCCCATGCACGCAATACTACATCAATACCATCGCGGTATTCCTTCCACTCTTGCAACTGACCTTGTAGTTCCGCTTCCGTCTGTTCCGTACTGTGAAAGGCTTTCTGCAATTCCACATATTGTGCTTCGTGCTCTGCCAATTGACTTAGCTTTTGGCGATTTTCCTTCAACTCATCCATCAGTACATTAATACGACGTTTGCCGTTTGAGGATGCTACCAGCAGATCGGTTGCTCCTTTTTCCACATCCTTTACGACAGAGCCTAAATGCTCGCCCCCTTCAGCACCAAAGAAACGAGACCGAACCTCTACCTCTTGCAATACATCAAGACCTTGCAAGTCTTCTAAGGTCAATGCAAAGATGCGATTATATGTCTTTTTATCAATACCATGCCACCAATACTGAGCAGGCTCTTCATGGATAGCAGGATTTCCAGGACTGTAAAAGTCTAACTGCTTACCCTTACGGCCAATATAGTAGCTTTCACCATTGCGTTCCACATCGAGAGCACCATTCATAGGACCGTAGGCCTTATGAGTGCCTCCAAATAATAAGGTACGCATCCCTTCGAGCAGCGATGTTTTACCGCTTTCATTAGGGCCATACATGAGTTGAACCCCATTGTTACCCGCCGAGAAAGACCAATCACGATACGGGCCAAACTCATCAAATCGTATGCGTTTAATGTTCATCATTAGCCCCCATCAATACAGTAACACCTTCTATTTCACAACGTTTCAAAGCACGCATTAATAATTCATCACTCAATACATCTACATATACGCCTAACCGTTTAAATTCAGGGCGATCCGCCAAGATTTGACGTGCTGTCTGTACAGCATTCCCTTCCACCATATCGTCATAAGCACGCAAATAGTCGCCTACTACATCGGATAATAAACGGCGTTCCGCTAAATTAACGGTAGGGCGCGTATTAGAGATAATGCGATAAGGCATGACAAACACAGATTTACTTTTTTCTTCACTTTGCGACTCTTGAAGCCACAAATTGCGCACGCTCTCTTGCGTACATAGGCGATGTAACGGTCCAGTACCACTGAGAACAATAGATAGCAAAATATTTTTCTTGTGCTGTTTGCGCAAGTTTTCTTTTTTATGGCGCAAAATTTCCAATAACTCAGATTCATTTTGCATACCAGCAATATCGATTTTGATTTCCTCAAACCGAATGGCACTAGTTTCAATAAATCTCGGTTCACAATGACCATTGTGAGACACAGAAACTAAATAGCACCCTTTAGGACCTATTTCTTTGCGATGTAAGCCTTGCGGATTGCCTGCATATACAACGAGAGGTTCCTCGTTGAGAATTTGAGATTTATGAATATGTCCCAAAGCCCAATAATCCATGGCGGCCTCAGCTAAATCCGTCAAATTACACGGTCCCGTCACATTGTGATTTTCGGCGCCTACACTAGAACCTACTGTGCCATGCATGACGGCCAAAGAAAACTCATCCCGTTCAAAAGCACGGTATTGACGAGCATAATTTTCGTTTTCATTACCATGACCACAACTGATACCATAAACGCCACCGATTTCAATATTGTTAACGATGAGTGGAAAGCGTTGTACTTGTTCACTAGAAAATACATGTACATTATCTGGCATTTGCAGTTGTGCCTTCCAGCTTTCAGCAGGATCATGATTACCTTGCACCATATAGACCGCAATGCGATGCTCTGCCAAACGATACATGGCACGCACGAAACGCACTTGAGCCTCTAAATTATGGTCTTCGCTATTATAAATATCACCAGCTATGACAACGGCATGAACATGCTCATCGATAGCAGTGTCAATGATTGTATCAAAGGCTACGTAGGTAGCTTCGCTCACGGCGCGATCAACGGCGCGGCTAATACCTGTAGCATATTGAAAGGGTGCCCCTAAATGCAGGTCACCACAGTGTATAAATCGAAATGGCTGCATCTATATCCACTCCTTGTATTAGTACTGTTATTATAGTTATATATAGTAATTACAATACTCTATTATACTACAAAACGTTAAAGATAAGTTAAAAATAGCTATCAATTAGCACGAAAAAGATATAGTTAAAATAAACTTCTCCTAATTATTAATAAATATAAATTATAAAACAATCACATTTTTCTCTCATAAAAAGAGATTTAAACTAAATGTATAGCAACGGAGATTAAAATATGTTAACCAATAAATACATTAAGTTGACAATTTATGCACGAAGGTTTACAATCATATTGTCAATATATTATGTTTTTATTAAGTTAACAATTCTTGGAGGCTATTATGGCTTTGCCTACAGATCAACAACCATCCCAAGTGGGTACATACGAAAAAATCCTTACTATTGCAAACCGCATTATGAACGGTGGCGAAATCACTAAGGAAGAAGCAATCGAGCTGATTCACACTTCAGACGATGACACTATGATTTTACTTGCTATGGCTGATAAAATTCGGCAGCATTTCAATGACAACTCCGTGGATGTATGCGCCATTGTAAATGCACGCTCTGGCAAATGCCCTGAAAACTGTAAATTCTGTGCTCAATCTGCACATCATAATACAGGTGTTCAAGAGTATCCTTTCATGGATGACGAAAGCATTCTAAATGCAGCTCGTAAAGCTAAGGAAGCAGGCGCTATTCGTTTTTCCATCGTAACGAGCGGTCGTAATACTAATAACCCAGATGAATTTAACCAAATCATTCATGTATTAGACCGTATCAAAAACGAAATTGGCCTCGAAATTTGCTGTTCTCTTGGTTTGTTAACTTATGAACAAGCAGTCAAATTGAAAGAAGTTGGTGTAACTCGATACCACTCCAATATCGAAACGGCACCTAGCCACTTCCCAGATATTTGTACAACACATTCCTACGAAGATAAAATGTTTACCATCGATAATGCACAAAAAGCAGGCATTCGCGTTTGCTCTGGTGGCATTCTTGGTCTCAACGAAACATTAGAGCAACGTGTAGAAATGGCGTTTGAGCTTAAACGTTTACATATTGACTCCGTGCCATTAAACATTTTGAATCCTGTTAAAGGTACTCCATTTGAAAGCAACAAGGCTTTACGTCCACTAGATATCTTACGCACCTTCGCCGTATTCCGTTTCATCTTGCCTACCGCATTGATTCGTACTGCTGGCGGACGCGAAGTAAATCTACGAGACTTACAAGCTTATGCTTTAAAAGGTGGCCTTAACGGCATCATGGTTGGTGGCTACTTAACAACGGGCGGTCGCTCTCCTAAGGACGATCTTCAAATGATTCAAGACTTAGAATTGAGCCGTAATTCAGCCCAAGTTTAATCTCTTCATGTATATACCATTCTCAGTGTTCTGAGAATGTAGTATATAAATAATATTCCTAAGGATTTATAAATATTTTACACATAAAAAGAACCATCTAGTTTGCTGTGCTAGATGGTTCTTTTAATGCCATAATAAATTGTAAATAGCATGCCCATTAGTATTACCCTCAATAGGCTCAGGGTTTTCATTAAATTCTACATTTTCATACGGCGTCCCGTCTGCCATGTACGCATCAACTTTCAATGTTTCCATGGTTCTATTATATCTACTGATATAAACTTTGTACCGCAATTCGTCGCCACCCAGTTCATTGACTCGCAGCCACAAAAGTGCGTCATAATCACTCTTTTGTACACTGTCGTTGTCAATAAATAATTGGTTTCCTGATGCATCTGGTCCAACATAGTACCAGTCCGTTGCGTTAGCAGTCCCCCCTATACTGAGTAGCCACAAAAGCGATAATATGGTTAATATTTTACTCATATGACTGCTCCTCTCATGCTATAGAGCTGTATACTTTATAAAAGCTTAATGGCATTAAACCTTTATAAAATATACAACTTCTCCTTTATATATAATACCAAAATTGCCCCATATTTATCAACAATAATTAAACTAAATTACGTAGTTTTTTAGAAATATAAGAAATTTAATGTAATTTATTAAAAAACTTCATTTTTAACTCATTTATTGTTTTTATAATAACTACATCAAATGATGAATAGAGGTAACAATTCCCTGGTTACCATACGTGTATTTATCTCCCGACAAGTAATACTAACCCCAAACCTACTACTTGTTTAAATACATGGTTCATTTGATATTAATACTAACACTCCCCTTACATGAAAAAAGGACTCCATATGGAGTCCTTTTTTCGTTGTCTAAA
>FLSG01002506.1_pt2 | contig 13919 bp, 11 predicted proteins | sample 1550511 | NCBI WGS metagenome assembly FLSG01 (sample SAMEA4031768, study PRJEB14383) | metagenome | biome: human; feature: oral; material: saliva | place: Philippines | collected 2014
GGAGTTCCGATTTCGTCCTCTCTGCGGTAGCGTTTACCGATTGATCCTGATGCGTCGTAGTCTACGTTAAAGTACTTTGATAGTTCTTCAAATATAGGCTCTGCAACGACTGAAAGCTTCTTTGATAGAGGTAGCACAGCTGCCTTAAATGGTGCAAGTGCTGGGTGAAGCCTTAGGACAATTCTCGTATCCTCTTTGCCATTATCATCAGTTGATAGAACCTCTTCATCGTATGCATCAACTAGGAATGCAAGCGCAACTCTATCAGCTCCAAGCGATGGCTCTATGCAGTATGGAACATATCTCTCATTTGTATCTGGGTCAAGATATGTCATGTCCTGTCCTGAGAACTCTGCGTGCTTGCTAAGGTCAAAGTCAGTTCTATCTGCGATACCCCATAGCTCACCCCATCCGAATGGGAATAGGAACTCGATATCTGTTGTCGCGTTGCTGTAGTGTGATAGCTCTTCTTTCTCGTGGTCTCTTGTTCTGATGTTTTCCATCGTCATTCCAAGAGACTTTAGGAAGTCAACGCAGTATGTTCTCCAGTAGTTAAACCACTCTAGGTCCTCACCTGGCTTACAGAAGAACTCAAGCTCCATCTGCTCAAACTCTCTTGTTCTGAATGTGAAGTTACCAGGAGTAATCTCGTTTCTGAATGACTTACCAATCTGTGCAATTCCGAATGGAATCTTCTTACGTGAAGTTCTCTGCACATTCTTGAAGTTTACGAAAATTCCCTGTGCAGTCTCTGGACGAAGGTAAATCTGTGACTGTGAGTCCTCAGTTACACCCTGGAAGGTCTTGAACATCAAATTGAACTGTCTAATGTTTGTGTAGTTGCTCTTGCCACACTCAGGACAAGCAATCTGCTCATCTCTGATATACTCCTCTAGCTTATCATTTGACCAGCCATCGATAGCTTCCTCTGGAAGACCTTTCTCACTGCGATAGTCCTCGATTAGCTTATCAGCACGAAATCTTGATCTACATTCCTTGCAGTCGATAAGAGGGTCAGCAAAGCCGCCGATATGCCCAGATGCCTCCCATGTGCGTGGGTTCATCAAAATAGCTGCGTCGAGCCCGACATTGTACTTGGATTCCTGAACGAACTTCTTCCACCAAGCCTTCTTAACATTGTTCTTAAACTCTACGCCCAAAGGACCGTAGTCCCATGTGTTAGCCAAACCGCCGTAAATCTCAGAACCTGGATAAACATATCCTCTGTTCTTTGCTAATGCGACAATTTTTTCCATCGTTGCTTTACTGTTTTCCATCTGTAAAAATAACCTGCTTCCCTTGTATTTCAAATTAATTCAAATTGAATTCGGATTTGATTCCGATTATTCTTCTACCTTTTCCTTAACTGTGTCTGCAGCGTCCTTAACAGCATCTGCTGCTTTATCAACTGCTTCCTTTGCAGTTTCTTCTACTGCTTCTTCAGCCTCTTTGATATCATCTAGATTGATATCATCAGCAAAATCGTTCTTAACAACCTTGCTCTTAGCCTTAGCTGCTACATCAGCTGCAACATCCTTAGCCTTGTTGAAAGCTTCTCCACCCTTGTTAACTAGGTCTGAGTAAACCTCTGGAGCCTTCTCCTTCATGTCAGCGTAAAAGTCAGTTCCCTTCTCCTTAGCTGTGTCGTAGAAGTCATTAGCTTTCTCTGATAGGTCGATAACTGATCCATCGTCCTTGATGAACTCGATCTTGCATTTGAATCCTAGCGCAGCAACAACACCAGCAATCATTCCCCATGGTGCGATTACTGTTCCTACGATACCGATGTTTAGCGGGATGTTTAGGAATGTGCTATCTTCTCTTGAAACTACAATTCTTGAAACATTACCCTTCTCGAATAGTTCCTTCATGCGACTAATCAAAGCGTCCTTCTTAGCCTTAGTGCTATTCTTCTCTGAGCAGTCTATTGTCTCTTCGATTGCAATTATCGCATCTACAACGTTTCCGTTTGCTGCTTCTAGAGCTTCTTTAGCTTCCTTGTAGGTTACCCCGGTGCGATCCCTTACTAATTCAATCTTTTCTAATGTAATTTCCATTGTAAACCTCCTATACAATGCTCGGATATAGCTCGCTCTTTAGCGTTCCCACATCCATATGATATGAAATATATTCTCTTAAAATCTTATAAAGTTCCTCCTCAGTTTCGGCATCAAGCATGATGTTTCCGAAGGCTGAGATAGGTCTTTTGGAGAAATATTTAATTATATTAACTATATCAAATTTAGGGCTATAAATCAATCTCGGCTTTGCTTTAGACTTAGAATTTTGTGCGATTTCCTGCTCTATTTTTCTCATGCATTCATCGCATATCATTCCACCGTCTTCGACGCTGAAATACCTAAGCCTTTTTGCATCATCTGGCTTTGATCCGCAGACCACGCATTCATCTAGATTTGGCAGCATTCCCACGGCATCAAGCAGCTTGATTTCATAGGCTATGACAAGAGTTATGAAGCCCTTGCTTCTGTCTTCTAGCGTTCCAAGAAAGTCCACAAGCTCGTTCAAAAGTTTTGGTTGCGGAAGTTCTTCCGGGAGTGCCTTATCTGTAAGCTCTAGTGCAAAGGACGCCGCAAAGTACTTATCTGGATCCTCTCCTATTCGGAAAAAGCTCTTAACTACCTCTCCGCTGTTGACATTATAGAAGTCACGGCTCCTAAAAATCTCATAGCGCCCGTAGGTAAAGCGGTTAAGACTCAGCGTCGCCTTGCCCTTGCTGCTCTTTTCTGAGATGCTCGTTCCCGCGCTTATCTTTCCATATTTCTGAGTGAATATGGAGAGCATCTTCCTGCCTGAGGTTGCATTTATTCGCCTTAAAATGATTCCTGTAGAATCGGCAAGCATGCTATCACCTGTCCTCGCTGTATCCGAAATTTGAGATAGCAAAGTCTGAGTCACGCCAGTTTTCTTTGACTTTTACAAATAGCTGTAGGTAAACTCTAACTCCTAGGAGCGCTTCTATTTCTAGCCTTGCACTCTTTCCTATGCCCTTTAGCTTCTTGCCCTGCTTTCCGATGATGATGCCCTTGTGCGACTTTCTCTCGCAGTAGATAACAGCACCTATTTCGGTTAGCTTAGGATCTTCCTTATAGCTTTCTATCTCAACGGCAACGCCATGTGGCACCTCTTCGTTTAGGTACATCAAAAGCTTCTCTCTGATGATTTCACTTACGATAAAGCGCTCTGGATGGTCAGTTACCATATCCTCTGGGAAGAACATAGGTCCCTCCTCAAGATATCCCTGAATCGCCTTCACAAGTTTCTTTACATGAGTTCCCTTGAGAGCTGAAATGCCGAATATCTCATCAAAGATGCCCATCTTCTCATAGACATCATAGGTCTCTTTGAACTCTTCTGGATCCATGGTATCAACCTTGTTTATGACTAGAAACTTTGGAGTTTCAACATCCTTAATCATCTCTAGGATATAGGTATCGCCTCTTCCCTTATCCGGACTTCCATCTACAAGAAACAGTATTACGTCAACTTCCTTATATGTCTTAATAGCTATGTCATCCATAGCTGCTCCAAGCTTATTGTGAGCCTTGTGAATTCCTGGAGTATCGATAAAAACTATCTGGCTTGAGTCGCCATCCTCAGTATGCTCGGTGTAAATACCTCTTATGCTGTTTCTCGTTGTCTGCGGCTTATCTGTTGTGATTGCGATTTTCTCACCCAGAATGGAGTTCAGCAATGTCGACTTTCCGACATTTGGTCTTCCTATAATTCCTGCAAATCCCGACTTCATAATCTAAATCCTTTCGGTAGTAGCTCATCAAGGCTAGTAACCTCGATATTCTCTTCATCTCTTCCTATTATAACCTTGAGATTTGGTGCAAACTCAAAGAGAAACTGCCTGCACATTCCGCACGGAACTGCTTGATCCCCTGCATATGTTGCAACTGCAATCGCCTCAAAGTTTCTAAATCCCTCTGAAATAGCCTTTGCACATGCAACGCGCTCAGCGCATATCGTAGCGCCATAGCTTGAGTTTTCGACATTTACACCTGTAAAAATCTCGCCTGTAGTCGTCAAAATTGCTGCTCCAACCCTAAAGCCCGAAAACGGCGCATAGGCATTTCTTGCAGCTTTTCTAGCTAGCTTATATAGATCAATATCTGTTGTATTGCTCATAACTTCCTCCTCTCAAAGCAATGCTTTGATTATCCAAGCTAAACTCTCTCAAGCTTAAGCTCAGTCATTACTTCTTCTTCACGTTCTCTCATCTCAGTCTTCTCTTCCTCGTCCATATGGTCGTAACCAAGAAGATGAAGAACGCTATGCGTAAATAGATATATTATCTCGCGCTCATACGAATGCCCAAATTCCTCAGCCTGCTCCTTCGCCCTATCCTCGCAGATTACGATGTCGCCAAGGCAAATTATTTGATCCTCTGGAAGCTCGTTAAAATCCTCAAACTGAGGAAACGAAAGCACATCTGTGACCTTATCAACGCCTCTATATGTGCTGTTTAACTCTTTGATTTCTTCCCTGTCCACAAAGCTGACCGAAAACTCGCAGTTCTCCTCTGGAATCCCTTCCTTTTCTAGGCAAAGCCTTGCGCTTTCTTCCATCAAAGCTAGCAGCTCCTCGCTGACCACCTGTTCATTCTCAAAATAGATTTCCATTATTTCTCTTCCTTCTTTGGATGATGCTTATAATATCTATCGTAGGCGCTGATTACACGCTTAACCATCTCATGTCTAACGACGTCCATCTCCCTCAGATAGCAGAATTCTATGCCCTTTACGCCCTTTAGGACTCTCTCAGCATCGATAAGTCCGCTCTTCTTTCCTACTGGAAGGTCTATCTGTGTCACGTCACCTGTAACTACAATCTTGGAACCAAAGCCCATACGCGTCAGAAACATCTTCATCTGCTCGCAGGTCGTGTTCTGAGCCTCATCAAGTATGATAAAGGCATTATCTAAGGTTCTACCTCTCATGTACGCTAGTGGAACAACCTCTATAACCTCGCGCTCCTTAAGTCTTAGGGCATTATCTCTTCCGAGAAGATCATAGAGCGCATCGTATACTGGTCTAAGATATGGGTCTACCTTATCCTGAAGGTCTCCTGGCAAAAATCCTAGCTTTTCGCCCGCTTCAACAGCTGGTCTTGTCAGGATTATCTTCTCAACCTCTTTGTTCTTATATGCGCTTACTGCAAGAGCTACTGCAAGATATGTCTTACCCGTTCCAGCTGGTCCTATGCCAAAGACCATATCACTCTTTCTCACAGCATTGACATAACGCTTTTGTCCGACTGTCTTGGCCTTAAGAGGCTTTCCCTTTGCTGTAAAGCAGATGACATCTTTTCCGACTCCACTTTCGCTGTATGAACCGCCCTCAGCCTTGAGCTGAATTACGTAGTTCACCTTTTGTTCGTCGAGGAACTCTCCGCTATGCATTATATCTATGAGCTCCCTGAGCATCTCTATAGCTAGTTCAGGCTTTTCTCCGCGTATCAAAAGTGAGTTATCTCTTTGCACTATCTGAACGCCTGCTGCCTCACTGATCAGATTTAGGTTTATATCTAGGTTTCCAAACAGCGCGACTCTGTCCACTGTCTCGTCTATATCAAAACTTATAAATGCGTTTTCTCTCGCATCGTTTTTGGCTTCTTGTATTGTCAAACAAAGACCTCCATAGCTTGAAAAATAAATTATTATCCAGTGTAATTATATAATTTTTCCTATGTTTAAGCAAGTTTAGGCTGGCAATATCTCCTATTTTGTTATAAGTAATTTTAGTCACTTAGGGCGAATGCAAAAATCCACTAAAAAAGGACCGGCGCCCCCTTGACTACCGGCCCATAAATATAGGCTATCTGCTATATTTTCTCTTTTTTGATACGGCTATGAAGAGTAGACCCGAAAGTCCTGCCATAATGCTGTATAGCGCCATTCCGCCATCATCGAAGGTATTAGGCTTTCCGCCCTTCTTTCCTCCGTTCTTTCCGGGGTCATTACCACCGTTTGGCTTTACTGGCTCCTTGTAGGTATTTGTAACTTGGAACTCAGTCTCATCGCCCGTGATTTTGCTCTCGTAGCTTGCTACCGCGTCCTCCTTGACTGTGTACTTAATTAGCTTTCCATCCTTGAATTTAGGCATATTCGCAAATGTGTGCACCCAGTTATCTCCTGCGTTAAAATCTACTTCATCAGCCTTTACACCATCGGCAAATAACGTGATGTTTACGCTCTGCGGACGCTTTCCCTTAGCATCGTTATCGTCATTCCAGATTTTCTTTACTGGGATATCGATTTTTGCTGGATCATGAGTGTTTGTAACAGTTGTACCATTAATCTCTGCTGTGTATCCTGGAACGCCTATCTCCACAACGCTATAGACGATTTCATCGCCATTTGCATCGTATTTTGCTAGGTTTTCGAACTTATATTCCCAGTTTCCTGCCCTTGTTACCTTGGCAGTCTTTCCTGTATCTATGCCGTTTGCAATTAGCCTTACGGTCACTTCATCAGGTCTTATGCCGTCCTGGTCGTTTGCGTCATTCCAAACTTTATCGCCTTCGAGTTTAATCTTAGGATTAACAAGAGTGTTCTTTACCTTTGCTCCGTCATAGCTTACGACAAACTCCTTATCTCCAAGCTTAATCTTATCGCCTGCATTTAGTGCATTTCCGTCAGCATCAACTTCCTTAACTGTGTAAACGTTCTTTGTATTCACTCCGTTTACTGCGTCAGTATCTGGCAAGTTATCAAATGTAGCCTTAAAGTTATTATCCTTATCAAGAACCTTTACCTGAGATGTTGCGACGCCGTTTTTGAAGAGCTTTACGGTAACTGACTGCTCGTTTGCGTTAGCCTGCGATAGGCCGCTCCACTCCTTTGATACGGTCAGCTTTGTTGTAGCTGGAATCATAGGTGTGAAGGTCAAAGACTTCTTATTTGTAACTGTGAAGCCTGCATCCATGCTTCCGCTTGTCGTCGCTCTGTACCAAGCTCCACCAAGCTTAATATCATTTGATGCATCTAGCCCCTTTTCTCTTACGGTATATGCGTAGTCAACTCCTGCTGCATTTGCCTTCTCGAGATTATCAAATGTAACCGTCCAGCCATTTGCTGCTGTAAGCTGCTTTTCTTCTACTACTGCTCCATCTTTTAGAAGCTCTACGTCAACGCTTGTAACTGGCGCTGTAATTGCTGTGCCTGCGTGATCCTTCCAAAGCTTCTTAACTGTGATATCTCTTGTTACTGGAGCATCAACATGGAAGCTAACTGCTGCTGGCTCCCTTGTGAGCGTAGATGTGTTTCCGCCGATGTTGTAATCTAGTACTGGCGTAATTACGTCCTTTTTCTCGTTATATAGATGAGTTACATCATTTCCAACCTTGTATGTGATATCAACTCGTCCGCCGTCTCCTGGAGCAACTGCAGATCTTGATACTAGCATAATCATATTAGCATCTGCAGGGTCTGTAACTATGTCATAGTCTGCTGGCTGCGGCGACTCATTTATCGGATATGTCTTTCCGGCCTTGAGCTTTATGTACTTCACCTCAAAATTAGGTGTTGTCTCAACCTTCTTAAGCTCTAGAGGAAGCTCAGTTTTGCCTTCTGGCATAAAGCCTGCTCCGAAGTTCAAATCCTTCTTTAGCAGTGGAACAAAGAGACTCACGCGATCTAGCTGTGATGTCATGTTGTTTCTTACAGTAATACGGAGGGCTGCATCGTCTCCTGGTTTTAGAACTGGAGTAGTTGCTTCTTTTGCCGTCTCTGATGTATTGTCGTATACATAGGACTTTCCTGTATTAGGTATCAAAAGTTCAGACTTAGCGCTTACCTCATAGGCCTGCGTAATCTTGATTCCTGGGCCCTCTGAAAGCGATACCATGTCCTTTCCGGAGTTAACCTTCTCACCAAATGTAGCTGTATACTTATTAGTGTTCCAGTTGCTTGCATCCCACTTCTCACGCTTTATAACTGCGTCTATGTCCTTGAAATCCTTTGTTGTAATTCCGAGGAAGTCATTGATGTGATATGTCTTGACTCTCGCAGTCTTATCAGTCTTTACATCAAAGGAAATATTCATGCTCTTGATTGAGAAGTCTGGCTGATATTGACCTCTAGTCTCTTGTCCAACGTCTATTGAATACTTCCAAACTTTGAGTTTGACTCCGTCCTTTTCAAATTCACCAACATAGCTTGGCGAGCTGAGAGTTCCATTTGTCACGGCTAAATTGGAGTACTCAAATCCTTCTGGCATAATCATGTAGATTACTGGCTCCTGGAGTGGATTCCAGTCCCAGTTAGCATCGTCAATTCTTCCCGATACCTTAAAGCTATCTCCACCATTTATCTGTGTCTTATTTATTGTTCCAACGCCGTTTACGACTCTTGGCTTATCTGCCTTACCTACAACCTTAACTGTATCAGTGCTTGATGGTGTCTGGCCTGTCGTGTAGAACTTAATCGTTGAAACTACGTCTGCATTTGTTCCCTTCTTCCATGATCCGTAGATTCCTGCAGGAATGTATGACCATCCGTAGTATTCGTCTGATACGTGGATATTATTTGGATTCCAAGTATCAAGTAGGTCCTGCATAGGTCTTATTCCGTCATATGATGCAGGGATTGGACCAAGGTCAACCTTTAGGGTTTTGATTGAGTCGTTTATACCAAGTCCTAGTGCTTCATTAGTGATTAGAGCTGAAACACTTCCCGATGGCTTAATTACGCTTGGGGATGCTGTTCCGCTTCTGCCATCAGCAGTTGTCCAGTAGATATTTCCATATGTCATACCAGCTGCGTAAGGAATTGTCACTCCTCGAATAATTGCAGTGTCTGCGTTATCGATATTAAACTCAAGTGTCTTTGGGAGTGTTGGCGTTGGAAGCTCATTCTTTATCAGAAAGCTTCCGAGACGCACATTGTATGTGTCATATTTCTTTAGTGCCCAGTTTGGCATTGTATCAACAAGTCCATAACCCTTGGTTCGCTCGGATGTACTTCCATCCATGATTGTAACTGTCATCTTGGCTTCTTGCGCATTTGATGTTCTTCCCACGTTAGGATTATCGTTCCAAATCGTTTTGCTGAAGTTTTTGATTACCACATCAAATGTTGAACCATTAGCTCTAGTGCTGTTTGCTGGAACCTTTAGGTGTGGGAAAAATGAAAGTCCACCTGAGTATGAGCCTGGCTCATTCCACTCGACAGTAGCCGTCTTAAAGCCTCCACTTTCTGTGGTTGATACTACTGTTCCGTTTGTATTATATAGTCCTCGTTCCTCTAGGCCGACTAGCTCGATATCACTTGGGTATACAATCTGAACCGTAGTCTTACTTCCGGCTCTAGTTAGTGACTTACCACCTGTGTTATATACGTTTAGCACACTTGTAGTATGTCCCTTTGAGACAGCTTCTGTTGGCTGGTTGTTCCAAAATCCATAGTTAAATGTCTCAGTAGAAATAGCATTAAAAGACTTAGCATCAATATCATTTGTAGCATCGGTGCTTAGGCTAAGCTTAAACAAATTAGATAGAATTTGGTTTGGATCCTGGTTCAGATAGGCATCATCCAAGGCAAAGCATATCTCACCGACTGATGAAACGTTTGTCAATGAAACCTTGCTCTTGTATTTTAGATCACCACTTCTGGATTTTTCGGAGCCTGCACCCGGGTAACCATAAGGTGATGTGCCCGTTCCTGTCGGTGTCTTTACGAGAGACTCAAAACCTGTCGATGCGACCGGCCCCTCAGTAAATGTTGCTCCTGGAAGTGTCTTAACATATACACCATCCCCAAATCTTAAGTTGAGGTAGGTGTTAGAAAACTGCAGATTCAATGGAACCGAATAGCTCACGTTTAGCGCATAGGTTACACCAGTCTTTAGCTTAGGTGTTTCCCCATTTAGCAGGTCTGCTACTACGGTACCTGTTTCAGATTCTACTATCTTAATGCTAGTAAACTGAAGCCCTGTAGTGGTTTCTGCATTAACCACTGAGTTTGTCATAGGCGTTATGCCCACAACTACAATTAGAATGGAAAGCAAGCATGCAAAGACCTGCTTCACTCTATTTTTCATAGATATCCCCCCTTACTTATCTATAGTCCCATTAATTGCTTATCTAAGGGTGCCTAATCCAAGATTGGCGCCTACATATCAAGCTTGTCATTCTCCCGTCTGACCACAGCCTGAAAAAGCTATTAATACATACCTTACTATTATATACTTGTTTATGACAGCATGCAATATGTTGACTGAAAACTTGTTAGTTTAGAAAGTGGGATTTTTAATCAAAGAAAGACGCCCTGATTAGTGGGCGTCATAGTGTTGGTATTATATTTTTGAATTTATTCTTCTGAGTTTTCAACTGTGATGTCTTCATCATTGACATCTACATACTCATATTCTGTTTCTACAAATTCCTCTTTCTTTTTTGTTTTATCTTCAAAATCACTTTCAAAGAACCACTTGTAAGCTCTATTTGCAATTGCTTTAGTTTCTATAAAATCTAATCCTCCACCAATTGCAGCACCAACTCCTGGGACTAGTTTTCCAAAGTTTACAATTCCCTTAGATCCAAACTTCGTGAATAACCTTGTTCCAACTTTTTTATTTATTTCAATTAAAGCTTTGCCTGGGATTTTATTAATCATTGCTGTTGTAACTTTTTGTCCAAATGTAACTCCAGCTTTCTTGAAAAATTGATTCACTGTCACTCCTGCTAGACACGCATACACTAAAGTCTGTGTTTGGTCACTTTTTAAATCATAACCAGCCATATATGCAGTACAAGCTATCATTCTCATCTGAACATAAAGCACATTTCCTATATTGGCAGGTATAGCGACTGGCATGGTAATTAACCCTCCCAAGCCTGCTACTGCACCTGATGTTGAGCATTTTATGACTTGATTTTTATGCATTTCTTTACAAGCTTTCTCTTTTGTATCATGCTTACTCAAATAATCTTCTGCGAGATCCTGAATCGAAGGGCTTACATGAGGTATTCCGTCTAATGATTTTTCATATAGATTATCTAAAAAATCAATTATATTTTCTTTGCTCACAATGCTTTTTTCCTTTGACATGTCTTCTCCTTAAATAATATTGCTAAACTTTGGTTTTTCTACATTTTGATTTACAAGGTGAATTCAAATATCTCTTCTATTTCAATCAAAATCACTGTATTTTTATAATAAATCAGAGTATTGATTTGTGTCAATGTTTTTATATAACTCAAAATAGTTATTTGTTAGTTTTACAATAATATGTGTTCTTTAGCATACATTTTCAGGATTTATGCATTGCACACTACTGCAAAAAGTGTTACACTATCACATAGTAATAAGAGTACTGTAGGTAGTAGTCACCTACACCCTACACTGGGGGTCAGAAATTCAGTGTTCGCCAAGAACTATTACCGTAAGGGATACGGTAAGCGTAGCGTGTAGCGATATACAGCGACATCCCAACAGAGCCAGGAAGTTCCTGGCTCTTTTTATGTGCATAATTGGAAACAGTGCTATAGGACAAAAAGTGTTGATAAAAATCGCCATACACATTGAGGATTCAATATCTGTAGCGATTTAATCTTTTATGGTTGCTATAGGACAAAAAGTGTGTGTAAAAACTGATATAACAGTTGATATTTCAGTTTTTATATCGATTTTATCTTTTCTGAAGTAAGATATGGGTTTGACAAAATAGATTTCAAGCAAAAACTCCAGCATTCAGCTGGAGCTTTGTAATCATTGTTATGTTATTTGGTATCAAATTATCTGCTTACCTAAAGTCTAAATCAATCAATTTCTTCCGAATCTGATAAATCATCTACCCCAATTAGTTCATCCCCATCATAGTTCACCGATATGCCAAATGGCTCACCTATGCCCATTTCATTTTCAAGAAATATAATTGCCCATTCCCGTTTTTCATAGAAAGTAAACTGTGGACAGCCAAAAGGTAATGAGTTTTGCTTTGACAGGCGTTCTGCGTCTTCTTTTGATAGACCAAATAGATCTGACTCCGAGGTTAGCTTTTCCCTGAGGTCCGCGAGAGCCTTCTCTTCGTAGGCTTTCCAGTTTTGGATAATTTTAGCTATGAAGTCTGCGTCTGCTTCGTCTAGCTTTGATGTCTCTAGGATTATGTCAAAGCCTAGCTCGCTTCCTTCTAGCTCACCGTGCCAGCAGTGGATTTGCTCTGGGCTTTCTAGGTATTCTAGTTTGCCAAGTTTTGGATGATTTATTGTTTCTGCCATGGCTAAATCCTCGTTACATTCTGGTTTAAAACCGATTCCATTATTACATTGTTTTACTTCCCTAGGTCTTCCTTCAAGATACTATTTTCGAGGAATGCCATCAGGGTATGCCTTGCAACAACATTTGTGTTGATTCCCATCGTAGCAGAAGTGTTCACATTCCATACAATCTGAAAAAACTACCATCCAATATACTCCTTTATATACAAAAAGTCTTCTTTGTCCTTTTACACGTCGTTTCTGAGTATGTCTTCAAAGGTTTCGCCTTTGACTGCTACGTAGCTTTCGTTTCCGCCTTTGAGCATGATTACTGGTGGCTTTGGCAGTCTGTTATAGTGCGATGCCATGGAGTAGTGATAAGCTCCTGCTGTGCATAGGGCTAGCGTGTCGTAGCGACCAACCGATGCTGGAAGCATTACGTCCTCCTGTATGATGTCACCTGACTCGCAGAGACGGCCTACTACTGAGGCTTTGAAGTCATTTGCTTCGTCCATCTTGTTTGCGAGAAGGCAGGTGTAGTCAGCTTTGTAGAGTGCGTATCTTGGGGAATCGGTCATTCCGCCATCTATGGAAACATAGTTCTTGTAGCCTGGGATTTTCTTTACGGTACCGACTGTGTAGAGCACCATGCCTGCGTCTGCAACTATGGACCTGCCCGGCTCCATGTGGATTTCTGGCATTTCAATTCCAAAGTCTTTACAAGCCTGTTTTACGGCTTCTGCTACTTGGCCTACCTTTGTTTCTATGTCAAGGTAAGGGTCTGTGTCTACATATCTTACGCCGTAGCCTCCGCCGAGATCGAGCTCTGGTGTGATGAAGCCGTACTTTTCCTTCATCTCCGCTACAAATTTTAGCATTACGACTGCTGCACGCTCAAAAACATCCTCTTCAAATACCTGTGAGCCCACGTGACAATGGAAACCCATCAGCTCTATGTGTGGCTGCTTGAGGGTGAAGGCAGTGATTTCTTCAGCCTGGCCTGTTTCTATTGGGCTTCCGAACTTGGAGTCAACCTTACCTGTGGAGATTGCCTCGTAGGTGTGTGGGTCGATTCCTGGTGTTAGCCTTAGGAGTATCTTTTGCTTTAGGCCTCTGCGCTCTGCTTCCTTTTCGACTGCGATTACTTCCTCAACATTATCTACGACGAAGTAGCCGATGCCGTGTTCCATGGCATAGCTGATGTCTTTGTCTGTTTTGTTGTTTGAGTGGAAGTAGGCTTTTGATAGATCAAAACCTGCTTGGAGCGCTGTGTAGATTTCGCCTGAGGAAACCACGTCGATGCCCATCTCCTCTTCTCTCATAATCTCGTACATGCGCTTGAAGCAGTTTGCCTTTGATGCGTAGAGTGGTACTGCCTTTTCGCCGAAGTGCTTTTGGAAGGCAGCCTTATATATTCTGCACTTTTCCCTTATTCTATCCTCATCTAGGAGATAGACTGGTGTGCCGTATTTCTTTGCTAGTTCAACTGTGTCCTGTCCTGCAAACAGTAGGTGTTTGCCATCCTTTGAAACCGAAATGTTTTCGCAGATCATTGTTTATCCTCTCATTTTTAGATTCTATCTAATTTCTTCGTAAATTATACCATAGCTTTTGGAATTTATAGCATTAATATGTGGGCCTTGTCTAGTTTTTCGTTCTTGGAGTCCTGTTTTTGGGACTGCTATATTTCACATGTG
>FLSG01585435.1_pt1 | contig 13903 bp, 25 predicted proteins | sample 1550511 | NCBI WGS metagenome assembly FLSG01 (sample SAMEA4031768, study PRJEB14383) | metagenome | biome: human; feature: oral; material: saliva | place: Philippines | collected 2014
GTATTTTATAAAAAAAGTATAAAAATATTTATAAAAAAATAGAAAGCCTATTATATCAACGTTTGTAAAAAATAAAATAGAAAAAACTTTAAAAGTTTTAAAATTACGGTAACTCGGTAACCGGGAAAATTTCACAAACTTTTTGAAAGGATAAATATGGAAAAAGAAAAGAGTTTTGAACAAGTTTTGTCTGAACTTGTGGAGAAAGATTTAATCAATGAGCCGGACCATTACAAGGGTAAAAACGGAATGGAAGTGATCGACGTGATCCGAAATTTTGCACCATGTCCGGAATATGCTGAAGGGTTCTTTTTCGGAAATGTCGTTAAGTATGTTTTACGACATTCAAAAAAGAATGGTCTGGAAGATTTAAAAAAAGCCCAAGTATATTTAGACTGGTTAATTGAGGTTTTGGAAAGTGGAAATAGATAAGGAACAGATTGAGAAAGCTATATCTCACTATGAAGAGTTACTAGCTGACAAAGAGCATTTTGAATGGTTAAGGCCCCAATTTACAAAAGGGGCAGTTGCTAACCGTAAAAGATGGCTGAAATTAAAAATTAAACAATTAAAAGAGGATTTAAAAAATGCAGATGAGTAAAAAAGCAAGTGATCTATTATTTGCTACTAAGATGTGGTTTATCGCCCGCGGTATCGAAGAAGGGGACATTAATAAGCAAGGCTTGAAAATGATTGAAGAAACCGGGGAGCTGGTTTCAGGGTATCTTAAAAATAAAGAAGATGTCGTTAAAGATTCAATCGGGGATGTGGCCGTGGTGGTGATCGGTTATGCTATGATGGCCGGCGTCAATCCGGAAGAAGTGTTTTTTACAAAGAAAGACGATTACAAGCCTTTCAATAATGTTTCTACTCTTATTTGGATGTTAGTTGATAATGCCTTTCAGGCTAAAGCGTCTAAAGATTTAGGGATTGAAACAGGAATCCAGTACAGCCTTTCAAATATTATTTTCTATTTGGAAAGTATTTGTAAGGAATTGCATTATGACTTTGTGAGTTGCTTTGAACACGCCTATAACGAAATTAAGGACCGAAAAGGGCGCTGGGTTAATGGTTCTTTTGTGAAGGAAGAAGATTTATAAAAAAAGAGTAAATGTGGATGAAATACAGGGAACAGCTTTTAAAAGAAATCGAACAAACGGAATCACAGCTAAAAAAGCTGGAAAAGTCGGAACGGTCCAAAATGAGGGAACGGAACCGACTGAATCAGGAAATCTTGAAGATCCTACTGAAGAAACAGGAAATGGAAAAGGAACTGAAGGAGAAAAAGGAGAACCTACGAGAATTACAAAGAATGGGGTTAGTATTCAAGTAATTGATAAGAAAGGGTGAAGAAAATGACTAAAGAAGAATTGATTGAACGTATTAAAAAGTTGCCTTGCTTTGAAGGTCCTATTGCTGATACGGTGACAGTTAATAGGGAATGGATATTGGAATCAATAAAAGAACTAGATGAACCGCAGAAAGTCACAATCCCGCAGTTTGTGGCGGATTTAATTGAAGAAGCAAGAACCTATGAGTGGGATTTGGACGATTTATTTGAACATATTTCCGAATATTCGGGCGACTCAGAAGTTTCTATATGGTTTTTCACGCTGGGAAATATTGACGTTCTTGCTAGAGCTTGGCTTGACGGCTACACAGTCAAAGAAAAACGGTATTTGGTGAAGATGAAAGGCGAAGTTAGTGAAGGTTTCTTTATTTATGGTCTTATATCAAAAAAATATTTCTTCTCAAGCGATAGCCGTAAAAGTAAATGCAGACGATTAACACACACCCGAAAAGATTTAGAAAACGCCGGCTTGGGCTGGGTGTTTGATTGTGAGGGTGTTGAAGTAGAAGAGGTGGAAGAATGATACCGAATTTTAGAGCGTGGGACAAAGAAACAAAAACCATGAATGGAATGGCTGAGATCTGCAGAAATAGAAATCAAGAAATAGAATTGCATCCAAGAGATGAAAATATCATCCTCATGCAATCAACAGGCTTGCTTGATAAAGATGGGCAAGAAATCTTTGAAGGGGATATAATCAAAATGGCTAAGGATGTCTATTCTGATCCCACTTATTACGAGGTTATAAGACATCGTGGTGGAGCATATCGTCTTGAATCTAATCAACACGGATGTGAATTGTGGTTACGACATACTATTTGTGAGGTTATCGGCAACATTTACGAAAATCCAGAATTGTTGGAGGTAGAAAAATGACGAAGATTGTATTAAAAAATCCATACTTTGAAGAAGAAATCAAAGTGAAACAGGATCGTAAATATATCTTAGACAGTATAGATAATCTTGATTATGGAAACGTTAATTGTATTCTACTAAATCAAGTTGAACCGGTAGAGGCAATTATCACGATAAGCCCGAAACAATTTGCAAAGATCGAAATTTATGAAGAGGTGGAGTGATGAACAAGGAAAAGATTTATGCTCTCTATAGAGGGGAAAAATTTATAGCGGTAGGGACTAAAAAAGAACTTGCCGAACTCTTAAATGTAAAAGTAGAAACAATAAGTTTTTATGGTACGCCGGCTTATAAAAAAAGGACAAACCAGAATAAAGGTCGGCGGTTGGTTTGTATAGATTAGGAGGTGGAATAAATGGCGCTTGTGTTTGTGAGATACTCAATAAATGGCCAACACGGAAGCGGGCGTATTATCAATACTAATAATATTGAATCTATTTTTAAACTAGGGAATAGAATTGAACCTAAATTTAAAATGTTTCTAATGAATGGTGAAGTAGTAGATTTCAATCAGCTTTATTATAACGGTAATTTTGTGAGTGTTCACACTATGGAACAACTTTACAAGCTTTTAACAAAACTAGACGGCGGGGTGATTCAAGATGGATCTGCATAACTTCTTATGTTTGTTATTTATTCTTGTGTGGGCGCTAGGCCTATCGTGGGCTTGTATCGTAGCCTTCCGGGCTAACAGAAAGGAGAAAGATGAATAAAAAAGAAGGTTTTAGTTTCTTCCTAGCTTTCCTTGCGATCTTTCAAATTGTAATGCTTAATTGGAAAGTCATTGAACAAAGAAACAAAATTAAAAGGCTTGAAAACCAGCCTAAAACAATCATTTACAAGGTTGATAATACCGGGGGTGTAATTGACCAAACCGGGAAAATAAGCGCTAAAAACGTCCTAGAAGGGCGCTATACGGTGACTATAAACGGGTATGGGAATTTCCTAGTGACTAAGGAGCAATACGACAGCCTAAAAGTAGGGGATCAAATGCCTGACTACTTGAAAAGGGTTGGGAATTAGTGAGTAATGCTGAAATGAATTTTACGCTTGCAAGTCTTCAAAAGCTTGTAAGTGATTAGTGTATCAAAAAAAATAAAAAAAATAGAAAAAGAGGAACTCCTTTGAATACAATAAATCTAAAAAAAGGGGCGTCTGATACACGCGCCCCAAAATTAAAAAAAGCCGGCGAACTGTATTAAAAACCGACTTCTTTTGTAAATCATGAAAAGATAAATTATAGGAGTAACTATATTATAACATATTTTTTAACAAAAAGGAGTTCGGGGGATTGGTTAGTAAGGCACAGGAATTACTTGATGAATTACAAAAATTAGACATTGACATTAAGAGCCGAATGGATGAAATCAACGAATTGGAAGCCGGGTTACTATCAAGCCCTAAATTCCAGGTTGATAAGGTTTCAGGCGGTAAGGGTCGGAAGGTTGATGATGTGTACACTCAATTAGTGGTGATGAAAGAGGCTATAGAACAAGATACGGCTGAAATCATTGACAGAAAACTAGAATTAAGTAGAAAGATCAATCAGTTAAAAGATCCTAAACAAAGGACCGTGTTAAGACTTACTTATATAGTTAAAAAACACGTTTTGGATATTTGTAACGATCTGGACGGTATTTCTATACCTACTTATTACCGCCTGAAGCGGTCCGCAATTTGTGAATTAGACAAAATTTTGAATGATAATGAATGATATTCACTGTTATGGCACGATTTAAACAATGTGTTAAAATGGTATTTGTCAAGTAATGAAGGATGAAACAACGGCGTTTTATCCTTTTTTTGTTTAAATTTTACCAGAAAGGAGCCAAAACATGGGAATGACAGAAAGCCAAAAAAGGTTCGCGGATGAATATGTTATCAATCCAAACGCTACTGAAGCTTATTTGAAAGCTTACCCGAACATTAAAAAGTATGATGTTGCAAAGTCCGCAGGAAGTCGATTGTTAACCAATGTTGACGTAAAAGCCTATATAGATGAACAACTTGAAAAACTGAAGTCCGAACGTGTCGCAGATCAACAGGAAGTGCTAGAATTTCTTACCGCTGTAATGCGTGGTGAAGTCACTGAACCGCTTTTGGTCCTAGACGGTGAAGGTTATCAAAGAATTGTGGACGCCAAACCATCAGTAGCAACAAGGCGGGCTTCCGCGGTTGATTTAGGTAAGCGGTACGGCTTGTTTGTGGATAAACAGGAAATCACTCAACGGGTGGTAGAAATCGAACTAGGTAGCTGGGATGAAGAAACCACAGATTAAAATAAAAATTAAAAATCCAAGCCGGGTTTTTAATAAGCATATCTATGATAAGCTAACAGATTATAGCACCTTCACAGAAATTCACTACGGCGGGGCTTCTAGTGGGAAAAGTCATGGAGTAATTCAAAAAGTAGTTTTTAAGAGCCTTCAGGCTTGGAAATATCCAAGGAAGGTTCTTTTTTTGCGGAAAGTCGGATCCAGCGTATACGATTCTATCTTTGAGGATGTGAAACAATGCTTGGAAGCCTGGGGCTTGCTTGGGGCTTGTAAGGTTAACAATTCCGCTTATCGGATTGAATTACCAAACGGCGCCCAATTTATTTTCAAAGGGTTGGATAACCCGGAAAAAATAAAGTCTATTAAAGGTATTTCCGACGTGGTTATGGAAGAAGCGTCTGAATTTACTTTGGACGATTACACACAGTTAACCCTACGGTTACGGGATAAGAAACACCCTAATAAACAGATCTATTTGATGTTTAACCCGGTGTCTAAGGTTAATTGGGTGTATAACGCCTTCTTTGTGAAAAAGCCTAAAAATACCGTTATCTATCAAACGACTTACAAAGATAACAGGTTTCTGGATGAAGTCACAAAAGAAAATATAGAAGAACTTGCTGAACGTAACGAAGCCTATTATAAAATATACGCCCTGGGGGAGTTTGCAACCCTTGACAAGCTTGTTTTTCCAAAGTACAAAAAACAGTTACTAAACAAGGATGAACTAAGTCACATTCCGTCAGATTTTGGCCTTGACTATGGTTTCATAAATGACCCTAGCGCTTTTATGCACGTCAAAATAGACGAGGAAAACAAGCGTCTTTATATCTTGGAAGAATATGTTAGAAAAGGCCTTACGAACGACAAAATAGCTGAAGCAATCAAGGCCCTGGGTTATTCAAAAGAGATTATCAGGGCTGATAGCGCTGAAAAGAAATCGAACCAGGAACTAAGGAACCTAGATATTCCACGGGTGATTGATGTTATAAAAGGCCCTGGGTCAGTTATGCAAGGAATCCAATACATACTTCAATATGAAATTATCGTAGATGAAAGATGTGTAAAGACCATAGAAGAATTGGAAAACTATACATGGAAGAAAGACAAGGCAACTAATGAATATATAAATGAGCCGGTGGACAGTTATAACCACTGTTTGGACGCGGTACGCTATGCGGTCCAAGATCGAATCTTCCAGAAGAAAAAGGAATTAGACGTTAATAAGACGATTTCCAAAGTAAATCGCTTGTTTAGAAGGTAGGTTAAAAAATGGATCATGTGAATGAATTTGAACACGGATTGGATATTGAAGTTTCAACCCGTAACGATAGCTTGCAATTTAGTAGGCTAGCCAATGAACAATTTAGATATTCTTCCGCTGAAGAATTGCTAAACACACCGGAAGGAAAGAAAGCCTTCCGGGAAATGCTGACAGCGTTTTTTGAATACCAAAAGCAACGCCTCCGGATTTTGGCTTCTTATGCTAAGGGTGAAAATTACAGTATTTTAAGCGGTAAACGCCGGATGGACAAGGAAAAGGCTGATTACCGCGTAAGACACCGCTGGGGTGGTTATATTTCCAGCTTTGCTACTTCTTATGTTATCGGGAACCCCGTAACCGTAGGGGTGCTGGAAGGTGGAAACAAAGACCAGCTTCAGGCCATTAAAGAAATTGAATGGAATAATGATATTAACGCCCTGAATAATGATCTAGCCTTTGACGCTTCAGTCTATGGCCGGGCCTATGAATATCATTTCCGTGATCGGGATAATATGGACCGGGTTGTATTAATTAGTCCGCTTGAAATGTTTGTTATTCGTGATTTAACGGTTGAACAAAACATAATCGGGGCCGTTCACCTTCCAATTTATAACGGAATGGTAAACATGACGGTGTACACCAAAGATCAGGTTATCACCTATAAACCTTTTGTTCATTATTCGCCTAGCCTTAAAGTGGATGAAATCACCAAACACAATTACAACGACATTCCGGTTGTGGAGTGGTGGAACAATCGCTATAGAATGGGTGACTATGAAAGTGAGATCTCCCTGATTGACGCTTACGACGCTAGCGAATCAGACACAGCGAACTACATGAGCGATCTCAATGACGCTATGTTATTGATCAAGGGCGATTTGGAAGCTATCGGGGCAACGGCTGACAATGTGGCCAAAATGAAAGACGCTAATACGCTACTACTTCAAACCGGAATCAGCGCAACAGGCCAGCAAACGACAGCGGACGCCGGCTATATTTATAAACAATACGACGTGCAAGGCACGGAAGCTTATAAGAACCGTTTGGCGAATGACATTCACCGCTTCAGTCGTATTCCTAACCTAGATGATGATCGCTTTAATTCCACACAGTCCGGAATTGCCTTACTTTATAAGATGATCGGGCTGGAACAGGTACGGAAAGACAAAGAAACATACTTTACTAAGGCTTTGCGCCGTCGTTATGAATTGATCAGTAACATTCATAAGGCTGTAAATGGCCCGGTAATTGAAGCGAATAAGCTAACCTTTACTTTTCACCCTAACATTCCGCAAGATGTATGGACTGAAATTAAGGCTTACATTGAAGCAGGCGGGGAAGTATCACAAGAAACCCTACTTAATAACGCAAGCTTTACCGACTATGAAACGGAAATTGACCGGATCAAGAAAGAAGAAGGCGCAAGCGATTTTGAAAGAGCGAAAAGCGTAGGTATTACGGATGAATCTGAAGATAGCGGACAATAGGAGATACAACGCCGAACGCAAGGCCCAAACCGCTTTAATGAAGCGGGATTTAGAGCGTGAAAGAATCTTGGTTGAAATCTATCAGGAATCTTATAACCGCCTACAAGCCCAAATAGACCGCTTCTATATCAACTATGCGGGCCGTGAAGGGTTGACCAAGCAAGAAGCCATGAAACGGGCCGATAAAATGGACGTTACTAAGTTCAACCGTAAGGCCTATAAGGCCGTAAAAGAAAAGGACTTCAGCCCGGCTACTAATGAATGGTTAAGAGTTTACAACTTGAAGATGAAAGTAAGCCGGCTTGAACTCCTAAAGGCTGAATTAGACTTGGAAATACAAAACCTTACAGCGGAAACCTATGAAATGTTTGATCAGGCCCGTAGGAGCGAAATATTAAGCGAATTTGAGCGCCAAGCGGGGATTTTGGGTAATTCATCCAAGGGAGTGAAAAAGCGTCTAGAAGCGATTTTAGACGCTGATTTTTACGGCGAATCATTCTCTAACAGGGTTTGGGGTAAAACAGGCTTACAGCAAACCTTACAAAAGGATGTTTTTGCTTCTCTTAACCGTATTTATACGGATATGATGGGTTATAAACAGGAACGGGATCGACTAGCCAAGAAATACGGCGCCAGCCGGTCAAGTGCTGAAAGGTTGATCAAAACGGAAATAGCCCGAATCAATGCGGACACGCAAAAAGAAATGTTAGAGGCCAATGAGTTTACACATTTCATTTTTGTAGCCGAACCTGGAGCGTGTGAGATATGCGCCCCTTTGGACGGTAAAGCCTTTCCGGTTGATGAATTGGAAAAGGGCGTGAATATGTACCCTATGCACCCTAACTGTAGATGTTCAGGCTATGGACATATCGAACTAAAATATAAAAAAGGTGGTAGCACCTTAAACGATTTTAAACTAAATGAAGAAGATGAAATTTAGAATTTCACCTTCTTTTTTGTTGTCCAAACCGTGCTAAAGACGTAAAAAGTTGCATGAGTTCGGGGGGGTTGCCCGTAAAAGCGTAAAGAAAGGAGCCTAATAATGGCAGAAGATCAAAACACACAGGCGATTGACCAACAAGCGCCGGAAACAGTTGAGGAAAAAGCTAGCAATCCGACACAGGAGCCGGAAAAGATGGTATCAGTAGCCGAAATGCAACGCCGTTTGAAATCAATGGAAGAAAAACATTCCAAAGATACAGCGGAAGCAATTTCAAAAGCCTTGGAAAAATACAAGGCAGAAAGCGAACTGACCGGTAAGGAATTAGAAGAATACCGCCGTAAGGAAGCTGAAGCAGAAAAGCAGGCTTTACTTGATAAGATCGCAGGTTTAGAAAAAGAACAAACCAAGCGAGAGTTGACAGATGAAGCTATTAAAACACTTTCTAGCCGGAAACTCCCGGTCAATGATAAAGTGATTTCTTTTGTTGTTAAAGATACCGCTGAAGGTACCTTACAAGCTATTTCAGACCTTGAAAGTATTATTAGTGAAATCAAGGCCGAATATTCGCAATCGGAACCCCCTAGAATTTCATCAGAATTTAACGGGGCCGAAAATTCAAACAAAGGGGATATCTTTAGAAATTCCCGAATTATCAAATAAAACCTTAAAGGAGAATTTTAAAATATGACAGTACAAACTTTCAACCCTGAAAAAGTCCTAGTTTCCGAGAAAAAAGACGGTACTTTTACCAAGAAAATGACGGATATCATCATGAAGGACGTCGCAGAAAATTCCGTAGTAATGCAACTAGGCCAATATCATGAAATGGATGGCTTGCAAGAAAAAACCGTCTATGTCCAAACAGACGGGGTTTCAGCTTATTGGGTAAACGAAACCGAAAAAATCAAGACTGATAAACCTGAAGTCGTTCCGGTTTCTTTGAAAGCTCACAAATTGGGTATCATCCTTGTGGCTTCCCGTGAAGCCTTGAACTACACATGGCAAAAATTCTTTGAAGACATGAAACCGCAGATCGTGGAAGCTTTCCATACTAAAATTGATGAAGCTGGTCTTTTGGGACATGAAACACCTTTCGCTAACTCAGTAGCCAAGGCCGCCAAAGATTCAAGCCAAGTTGTAGTTGGTCCTATCAACTATCAAAACCTTCTTGAATTGGAAGATAAGCTTTATGAAGCAGATATCAACCCTAACGCCTTTGTTTCTAAAGTTCAAAACCGTTCTGCATTGCGTGAAAGCCGTGACGGTGATAAGAAATCAATTTACGACAAGGCAACTAATACTATTGATGGTATTACTACGGTTGATCTTAAATCAAAACAATTTAAGAAAGGCGACCTTTTGGCCGGTGACTTTAACAACTTGATCTATGGTGTACCTTACAACATTAACTTCAAGATTTCTGAAGAAGGCCAAATTTCAACCATGAAAAACTCAGACGGTACACCGATCAACCTATTCGAGCAAGAAATGGTAGCGGTTCGTGTAACTATGGATATCGCTGTAATGGTTACTAAGGCAAACGCGTTTGCTAAATTGACCGCTTCCGCTGAAAACGTCTAATTAGATTAGAAAGGGGTAGTCAATGGCTTATATTGTAACTAAAAATATCATTGATACCAAAGATAATAACCGCTTTTATGAAGTAGGTGACCACTATCCACGCGCTAACTTTTCGGTTTCAGGCGCACGAATTGCCGAATTGATTGAAAAGGGCGTGATTGTTGCTGAAGGTAAAGAACCAGCACCAGCACAAACCGAGGAAGTGGCACCGGTTGAAGAAGTTGAAGAAACTGAAAAACCGGTTGAAAAATTGAAGGTGGCAGAATTGAAAGAGTTACTAGAAAATGCAGGCGTAGAATATGAAGCTGACGCCAAAAAAGCGGACCTAGTAGCTTTGGCCCAAACTATCGAAGGGAAATAAAGGATGGAAGAAGCCCAACTAGCAAAAATTAAACGTCGGTTGGGTATTGACCCTTCCGACAATTACGAAAATGATCTGTTACGTGATTTAGTTGAAGATGCTGAAAGTTATTTCAAAGGATTGACCGGGACACTTGAAATTGACGCTAAGTATAATTTCATGATTGAAAACGTGGTGTATAAGCTTTACGGGCGGAAAGGTTCGGAAGGCGTAACGTCTGAAACGGTTGACGGTTATTCTGTTACTTACCAGGAATGGGATAACCTATTCAAACCGTATATGGCCATTCTTAACAAGGACTTTGGCCTTGACGGTACACAGCGAGAACGTGGAAAGGTGTTTTTCCTATGAAAACGCCACATAGAATTACCCTAATTTGTGGGGGGCGTAAGAAATACAATCCAGAAACGGATGAATATGAAACACAAGCAAGAAAGGCCGTTACGGTCCCTTGTTTGGTGAATAAAGTCAGTCAGTCTAAAGTGTTTGAAAACTACGGGAACCGGACAGATACAGTTATTATTTGTAGGTTTTTGAAAGAGCAAGCACCATTCACACAGGCCGTTTTTAACCGTGATACCTACGAGCCTATCGAAGCAATCGACGCGCCAATAAAAGGGGCTGTACGATTGAAGAAAGTTGGACCTTTTGGGCGTTAAAGTTAAATGGCACGGAATCGAAAAGCTGACTATGACGATTTCAAACGCTCACCCGAACGCTGTTAAACAATCTTTGGAAGTCTTAAAAAACAATGGCGAACGTGGCAAAGCAGTAGCAAAAAGAAAAGCGCCGGTAGATACAAGTTTTCTGAAGAACCACATAACAACGACTTATCAAGGCATGGAAGCACACATACACTCTGAAGCCGGATATTCTGGCTATCAGGAATATGGCACCCGGTACCAGCCGGGAACGCCTTATATGCGCCCAATGATCCAGGAAGTTCAACCATTATTTCAGGAAGACATGACAAACGTAATGAAGGGAGTTTTTAAGTGACACCAAACCATGAATTATTCAGATTAATTTATCAAATGGCTGAAGCAAGGGAAAAAACCTTTGATTTTTTGCCTGAAGCTGGGACACAATACCCCTTTATCTATATAGGCGAAAATAACGCCCTAGAAAGCCCAAATAACGACCTTTTCGGTGAGGTGGGCCAAACGGTCCACATTTACGCTGAAAGGACACAGCGGGGCATTTTGGATGATATAACAGCCTATTTAGAAACGAATGTCAAAAATATTTCTGGGAAGTGGGAATATCACTTACAGCACACTAACACTACTAAACAGATCATACCAGACAATACAGACGTCCGGCCTTTGCTTCATGTGGTCCTGGACGTTTCTTATACCTATACTAAGAAGGAGAAAAAATAACTAATGGCAGAATTGATTCAAGGAAAAGACTATATCGCGTTTTTCCGACGCGTCAAGGATCAAAAGAAACAAGACGCCGGAAAAGTAAGATTCCAAACGGAATTGACTTTGAACGCTGAAAAAGAAGTTGAAACCACGAAAACAAAGGATGGAGTTGTAAACTCTGTTTCAGACGGCGAAACTTCAGGCGAATTTACTTCACTTGCTTACCGCGAAGATAAAGACACGGTGAATATGTGGAAAGAAATGCGCCAATGGTTCCGCAATACCGACAAGGTAGAAGTTTGGATCGTGGACCTAGCAAGCAAGCGCGAAGATCAAGGTAAGGAAAAATACGACGTGGAATACTATCAAGGTTTCTTTAAAAACTTTGAAATTTCCGCGCCGGCAGATGATAAGGTAGAACTTACCTATGAAATGGCGATTGATGGCAACGGGGTTATCAGTACAGATACACTCACAGAAAGCCAAAAATCCGCTATTAATAAGGCACAGTATGAATACCATACTTTGGCTAAAGAGGGCGAAAGTACAGGGTTACCAACTTAATTTTTCAGGGGCTTATTAAAGCCCCTTATTTTTTTAATTTTTTTGAAGGAGAAATAACAACATGATTTTAACTATTGGTGGAAAAGAATATACTTTACGATTCGGGATTGGCTTCTTACGCGAAATGAACAAACTTCATTCAGTTGAATTTGACGGGATGAAAACGGGCTATGGTGCTATGACTATGTTCAACGCCGGGCAATCTTTGAATGATCCGCTAGCATTTATTGACTTAATCAAGGCCGGAACGGTTACAGAAAATCAAAAACCATCAAATGAAGCTATTGAAAAATTTCTTGAGGATCTAATCATTGAAGATAAGTATGATCAGACCATTGAAGAAATCATGAACGAGTTAAAAGCGTCACCCCTACTCAAAAAGGCAATGAACCTAGTAGAGTAGGGCAACAGCAAGGATCAAGTTCTAATTTTGGTTATGATGAGGCTTTGGCCCTTCTAATTGCCCGGCATGGTATGACCTTTAAGGAAGCAATGCGGACCACACTGGAAGAATTTGAAATCTATAATATGGCTTACGCTATACAGCAAGAGGACAAGCGTTTAAACTCTGCTATCCAGGCTTGGTTTAATCAGTCAGTTAAAGCGCAAAAGGGGCGCGGTAAGTCAGCCCGCCCAGCGTTTAAGAATTTTGAAGAATTTTATAACCACAAAGAAGAATTTGACAGGATTTTCCAAAAAAATCAACCTACCGAAAAGGCTATACCATCAAGAAAACTAGATATGGCTGAAAGGAATAGGTTGATAAACAAAATGAGAAAGGAAGGAGGTAATTAATGGGAGCAGATTTTGACGTGACGGCTATATTGAAGGCGAATGTTTCCGACTTCAAAAGCGGTTTAAAAGAGGCCCAAAGTTCTTTGGAAAGTTTGCGGAATCAAACCGGGTCAAGTCTTGAAAAACTAAGCGGTTCCCTTCACGGAATTGGTGATTCCATGATGAAAGTAGGGGCCGGAATGACAGCCGGTTTCACTCTGCCGGTAGTCGGTGCTATCGGTGGGGTTATCAAGTCTTTTGCAAACTTGGAACAGGCCGTCGGTGGTGTTGAAACCATGTTTAAAGATTCCGCCGGAACTGTTATCAAAAATTCAGAAACAGCATATAAGCGGGCTGGTATTTCAGGCGTGAAATACATGGAACAAGTTACTTCCTTTTCTGCTAGTTTGTTACAAGGATTGGGCGGTGATACCGTCCAGGCTTCAAAATATGCTGATATGGCTATCGTGGACATGGCTGACAATGCGAACAAGTTCGGTACTGACATAGCTTCAATTCAAAACGCTTATCAGGGCTTTGCCAAAGACAACTATACCATGCTTGATAACCTAAAACTCGGTTATGGTGGTACACAGGAAGAAATGGCCCGTCTGGTCAATGAATCCGGCGTAATGGGCGACAGCTTCAAGGCTACGGCCAAGAATGTAAAAGACATTCCGTTTGACAAGTTGATCCAAGCGATTCACGTTACACAAGAGCGTCTAGGAGTAACCGGGACCACAGCAAAAGAAGCAAGCGAAACAGTTTCCGGATCGTTTGAAGCTATGAAAGCTTCAGCACAAAACCTAGTAGCTGGCCTTGGTCAGAAAAACGCTGATATCAAGGGCTTAATGCAAAACCTAAAAGATACAGTTATCACTTTTAAAAATAATATCGTCCGGGTTTTAGGCACAATTTGGGATAACTTACCACTGTCACCGCTTCAAAAGTGGGTGGGAGCCTTCACTGTGGCAATCGGGCCTATTCTGACAGTAGTAGGAACGGTTACTAAGGTAGTAG
>FLSG01021438.1_pt1 | contig 13882 bp, 16 predicted proteins | sample 1550511 | NCBI WGS metagenome assembly FLSG01 (sample SAMEA4031768, study PRJEB14383) | metagenome | biome: human; feature: oral; material: saliva | place: Philippines | collected 2014
CAAGAAGGCCCAGTTTTCATGGAGGAAGAACCGGCTTCAATCTTTGCTGGAAGCTGTCTTTGCGGCCTGTTTGGTCTATTGGTTGGACTATTTTATCAGTGGTTTTGTTCAAGGACGGGCAGCTGTTTTGAGTCTCTTTCCTCGAGAAATCAGCCCGACAGGAGTGGTCATCCTAGTGGCCACGATGGTGATTGTCCGGCCGGTGACAGAAGAGTTGATCTTCCGTGGAGCCTTGGTGAATGCCTACTTTAAAGGTTGGCCAATCTATGCAGAGATTTGGCTCCCTGCCCTCATCTACAGTGGCCTACATTTTCTCCATAGTCCCTTTTCGCTAGGTGCTTTCATTATTTATCTCTTACCGAGTTTGATTTTTGGGACCCTTTACTATCGGAGTAAGGCGCTCCTTTCTCCGATTTTAGGCCATGTACTGCTCAATCTCTATTACACCTTGCCTTTGCTCTTATCCGTATTCCAGTAGCAACCGATTTCCTAAGGGAGATTGGTTTTTTTTGAAAATGTGGTATAATAGAATAAATTTAATAGAGGGAGTGGAGGTTTGAAAAAAAGCTACCGCGTCAAACGTGACAAAGATTTTAATGCTATTTTTAAAAGTGGTCAAAATGTTGCCAATCGGAAATTCGTTATTTACCGCTTGCGCAAAGACCAACCGCATTTTCGAGTTGGCCTATCTGTTAGTAAGAAACTAGGAAATGCTGTGACTAGAAATCGCATCAAACGTTTGATTCGTCATGTTTTAATCAAACACCAAACCTTCCTTACGTCTGATGATTTTGTCGTCATTGCACGTAAAGGAGTGGAGGAGCTCGACTTCCATCAAGTAGAGAAAAATCTCGTACATGTCTTGAAATTAGCGCATGTCTATCAAGAAAGGGAATAATGTGAAAAAGAAACTGAAGTTAACTGGATTATTAGGAGCGGCCTTATTGTTCTTGACAGCTTGTGGGACGTCTCAAGTAACAGCCGAATCAACAGGTGGTTGGGAACGCTTCGTCTACTTCTTTGCAGAAGCCATCCGCTTCTTGTCGTTTGGAGGCAGTATTGGTGTTGGAATTATTGTCTTTACCATTGTCATCCGGACGGTCCTCTTACCTCTCTTCCAGTATCAAATGAATTCAACCCGCAAAATGCAGGAAATTCAACCCTTACTCAAGGAATTGCAAGCCAAGTATCCTGGCAAGGATCTAGATAGTCGGACCAAGCTTTCTGAAGAGATGCGGGCCCTTTATAAGGAAAAAGGTGTCAAAACATCTTCAGCCTTCCTTCCTCTCTTGATCCAGATGCCGGTTTTGATGGCCTTATTCCAAGCGCTGAGCCGTGTGGAATTCCTTAAAGTCGGTCGCTTCCTTTGGTTGGACCTTGGAGCGATTGACCCGACTTATATCTTGCCTCTTCTTGCTGCCCTCTTCACATTTTTCAGCAGTTGGTTGACCAATAAAGCCCTGCCAGAGCGCAACGGGAGTGCAACAACCATGATGTATGTGATGCCTGTGATGATTTTCTTCTTCGCCTTGTTCTCAGCCAGCGGGGTTGCTTTATACTGGGTGACTTCAAATGCTTACCAAGTCGGACAAACCTATCTCTTGAACAACCCATTCAAGATTATCGCAGAGCGCGAAGCAAAAGAACAAGCTACTCGAGAAATAGAAAAACAAAAACGTCGTGCCTTAAAGAAAGCACAGAAAAAAAGAAAATAAGAAAGAGGTGGACATATGGTCCTATATACTGGAGCAACTGTAGAAGAAGCTATCCAAAATGGCTTGAACGAATTAGATATTCCCCGTATGAAGGCACATATTACGGTTGTGTCTCGTGAAAAGAAAGGTTTTCTCGGTTTATTTGGCAAAAAACCAGCCCAAGTAGAGATTGAACCGATTGCAGAAACAACAGTTGTTAAAGCCAATCAACAAGCCGTTAAGGGTGTGCCAGAAGAAATTAACGCGCAAAACGAACCGGTTAAGACCGTGAGCGAAGCAACAGTTGATTTAGGACGTGTCGTTGCAGCAATCAAAAAGGTCGAAGAAGAAGGAGAAGTTGTCTCTGAAGAAATCAAGACAGAAATCCTGAAACATGACAAAGAAGCAGACACTGTTCTTGAAGAAAAAGGTCATGAACATATTCTTGAAAAGGTTAAAGAACCAGTCGCAAAAGAATCCAACGAGTCTGATTTCTCAAATCTTGGAATTGAAGTAGAAGAAAACCACGATATCGAAGAAGTTGTCACAGATGTAACTGCCTATGTTCAAACCGTTGTTGATGAGATGGATGTCGATGCAACGATTTCAAGTAGTCACAACCGTCGGACGGTCAATATGCAGATTGATACCAATGAGCCAGGGCGTGTGATCGGTTACCACGGTAAAGTCTTGAAAGCTCTTCAACTCTTGGCACAAAACTATCTCTATAACCGCTACTCAAAGAATTTTTACATTACGATTAATGTCAATGACTATGTAGAGCATCGTGCAGAAGTTCTCCAAAGCTATGCTCAGAAGTTGGCAATGCGGGCCCTCGAAGATGGGCAAGCCCAACAGACAGATCCGATGTCAAATAGTGAACGCAAAATCATTCACCGGATTGTTTCTAAGATGGAGGGGGTTACGAGCTATTCTGAAGGGGAAGAACCCAACCGTTATGTAGTTGTGGACATTGAAGGATAATCTAGCTATTATTGCTCATGAGGGAGAGACGGGATAGAACCGCTCTCTCTTTTTCTTGAGAGTAGAAAGGATACAGATGGCATTTGCAGCGATTCGAGAGTTTTTAAAACTTCAAGGAATCAAATACCAGTCACCAGCGAAGGCGGGAGTGCTCGCCCAAGAGATGGAACAGTATCGCGCATTGGGGCAGGCAGCTCGTAAGGAATTTACGGATTTAGTCTCAGCCTTTCAAAAACGATGCTCATACTTAGAGCAGGAACGAACCAGCCAGTGGATGAACCAGGGCCAGGTCTTACGACCTCATTTTTGGGCCTATTTAAAAGGAGAAGGGACTCTGGCAGAGCCCATGTTTGCCTTGAGACTTTATGGAGATCCAGTTGTTTTCGGTGTTTCCTTAGAGGTGAGCTTTATCGAGCGAAAAAAAGATGAGCAGAGCCTTCAAAAGCAACTCAAGGTTCTCGCCCTTCCCATTTCTCAGCCAGTCTATTATTTTGCTCAAGAAAATGGAGAGAGTCGAAGGATCGAAGGAACAGAAAAGAATCGCCAGTCTCTTCTCCAAGCAGTAGCAGATGGAGTTGTTCGCAAGGTTCTGGTCAAATACGATATTCCCCTAGTTGAGGCATGTTCTCTCGAGGAAGTCTTGGATCAACTCCAGAAGGCAATGACAGCACTAGAACCCTATTATCTAGCGACGCGTCAAGAATGAGAAGGCCTTGTCTAGCCTATATTTGCAACAATTTTGCCATAGCTATTGACAAATAGAGTCGAATCAGATAGAATAGTAAAGTATGTTTAGTAACTGATCACAACTAGCCGGCTAAACGAATACAAAATCTATGAGGAGGTATTCATCGTGAAACGTACTTATCAACCAAGTAAACTTCGTCGTGCGCGCAAACATGGTTTCCGTCACCGTATGGCAACTAAAAATGGTCGTCGCGTATTGGCAGCTCGTCGTCGTAAAGGACGCAAAGTTTTGGCTGCTTAATTCAGATAAAAACCTAAAAACCTAAAAACCAGTAGAAACTCGAGACTACTGGTTTTTGTTTTGTCCGAAAGTGAATTTAGAGGCGCTTTTTGCTATAATAGAAAGAAGAAAAACTCGGAAGAAAAGGAAGATCATGCAGATTTTTGATACCCACACCCATCTCAATGTGGAAGAATTCGCAGGAAAAGAACAAGAAGAACTCAACTTGGCCAAGGAAATGGGCCTTGTAGCCCATAACATCGTTGGTTTTGACAAACCGACCATTGAGCGGGCAATAGAATTGGCAGACCAGTACCCAGAACTCTATCTGACGCTGGGGTGGCATCCCACTGAGGCAGGCGATTATAGTCTTGAGGTAGAGGCCTATCTATTGGAACAGCTGAAACATCCCAAAGTCGTTGCCTTAGGAGAAATCGGCTTAGACTACCACTGGATGACAGCGCCAAAAGATGTTCAAGAAAAGGTCTTTCGCCGCCAGATTCAATTGTCCAAGGACTTGGATCTGCCTTTTGTAGTGCATACGCGTGATGCTCTAGAAGATACTTATGACATTATCAGGAGTGAAGGAGTAGGTCCATGCGGTGGGATCATGCATTCCTTCTCAGGAACTTTGGAGGAAGCGAAGCGCTTCGTGGATCTGGGAATGATGATCTCTTTCTCTGGGGTAGTGACGTTTAAGAAGGCGACAGATGTCCAAGAAGCTGCAGCTGGTCTTCCGCTAGATAAAATTTTGGTTGAGACAGACGCTCCTTATTTGGCACCAGTTCCTAAGCGAGGCCGAGAAAATAAAACAGCCTACACCCGTTATGTAGTAGACTTTATTGCAGAACTACGTGGCTTAACGACAGAAGAGGTGGCTCAAGCCACCTATGACAATGCGAGAAAGGTATTTGGCCTTGACTGAGAAAAGAAAAATACCAGAAGTGATTGTTGTTGAAGGCAAGGACGATACGGCCAATCTGAAACGCTATTATGAGGTGGATACCTATGAGACACGTGGCTCTGCTATTAATCAGGATGATTTAGAACGAATTGCTACATTGCAAGAGTTGCGTGGAGTTATTGTCTTTACGGATCCAGATTACAATGGGGAGCGGATTCGTAAGATCATCATGCGAGAAATTCCGCAGGCCAAGCATGCCTTTTTAAATCGTGGCGAAGCAGTACCCAAATCCAAGACCAAGGGGCGTTCCTTGGGAGTAGAGCATGCCAGCTTTGAAGACTTAGAAAAAGCCCTATCTGGACTGGTTGGCTCCTATTATGAAGATGAGCATTTCTTTGATATTACCAAGTCAGACCTGATGCGACTGGGTTTGTTGATGGAGAGCAATAGTCGCAAAAGACGGGAATATCTAGGCGAAGCCTTGCGCATCGGCTACTGTAATGGCAAGCAATTGCTCAAACGTTTGGAGTTGTTTGGGGTTAGCTTGGCTGAGGTAGAGGATGCTATGGCAGGTTATTCAGATGACAACGACTAGCTAGAGAGCGACCTCTAGTGTGTATGAAATAGAAAAGAGAAAAAATGAGAATTGCAGATTATAGTGTGACCAAGGCAGTGCTGGAGCGTCACGGCTTTACCTTTAAAAAATCCTTCGGTCAAAACTTCTTGACCGATACCAACATCCTTCAAAAGATTGTGGACACTGCTGAGATTGATAAACAAGTCAATGTCATCGAAATCGGTCCCGGAATCGGTGCTTTGACAGAGTTTTTGGCGGAAAATGCGGCAGAAGTCATGGCCTTTGAGATTGATGACCGCTTGGTTCCTATCTTAGCGGATACCTTGCGGGATTTTGACAATGTGACGGTTGTCAATCAAGACATCCTCAAGGTGGATCTCAACCAGTACATCGCAGAGTTTAAAAATCCAGAGCTTCCAATTAAGGTAGTAGCCAACCTTCCATACTACATCACGACTCCGATCCTCATGCACTTGATTGAGTCTAAAATTCCTTTCCAAGAATTTGTGGTCATGATGCAAAAAGAGGTGGCAGACCGCATCTCAGCCGAACCGAATACCAAGGCTTATGGGTCTTTGTCTATTGCAGTCCAATACTATATGACGGCTAAGGTAGCCTTTATTGTGCCACGTACTGTTTTTGTACCTGCACCAAATGTCGACTCTGCCATCCTCAAGATGGTGCGTCGTGAAGAACCAGCAGTAGCCGTCAAGGATGAAGATTTCTTTTTCTCCGTCAGCAAGGCTAGCTTTGTCCACCGCCGCAAAACGCTTTGGAACAACTTGACCAGTCGCTTTGGCAAGACCGAAGAAATCAAAGCCAAACTGGAAGCCGGGATCCAAGCTGCAGGCCTGCAACCATCTGTACGAGGAGAAGCTCTTAGATTAGAAGATTTCGCCCGCTTAGCAGATGGCCTTCTTGATGCAGGGATAAAATAATAGAAAAAACATAGGTTCGTAATCTTCTTTCTCAGTCCGAAATGTGCTATGAAGTACTAAATTTTATGTATTTTCGAATGATATCGGGTATAAATTGAGACTTTCCGCTGTGAGAAAAGAGCCTAAATAAAAGGTAGTTTAGGCTCTCGGAATTTTTGAGACTTAAGGCTCAAAAATTAGTTATGGAACTTCGGAGAAGTTCGCTAACGCCCGTACTCACCTAAGGAAAGTCTCAAAGAAGTTTTATAAGTAATAAGCCATAGGACATGACCTATGGCTTATTTGCATCGTAAGGAAAGGACGGGATTTGAACCCGCGCGTGAAGAAAATCCACTTGCCGGATTTCGAGTCCGGTGCCGTACCAAGCTGGGCCACCTTTCCAAGATGCGGAGAAAGGGATTTGAACCCTCACGCCCGAAGGGGCACATGCGCCTGAAGCATGCGTGTCTGCCGTTCCACCACCTCCGCATAGTTCTATTATACACTTTTTAGGAAAAATGCCAAGGAAAAAAAGGAACAGGGAGCGTACGGACATCTCCCGTTCCTTTTGTCAATAGATCATTTCAATGCCGCAGGGTACAAGGCATCTTGCTCTTTAGAGGTATCTTTGAGGATAAAGATAGCCCATAAGAGGGCTAAGATGCAGACCACCAACCCTGGAATGCCCCCTTCAGGACCAAATTCACCACCGGTGATCAAGGTACGATTTGAAGTCGTGAAGTACATGAAGGAAGATTCACTGTCAAAGCCACTGACATGAAAACCGTAGACATTTCCCATCAGGAAATTCCAGGCAAAGTGGAAGCCACAAGGTCCCCAAATATTCCCGCGTTTCAAGGCATAGACTGCTGTAAAGACCCCAAAGAAGAAGAGATGAACAGTTGAGAACCAAGAAGCGCCGTTGTTATTCATATGGAAGTAGGAGAACATAGTAGCTGAGATCAGGATGGCCAGAAGAGCATTGGAATGGTAGGAGATAGTTGGAATCAACCAACCACGGATATAAATTTCTTCTGCTGCAGTTTGGAAAATATAGCCGATCAAGACCAAAATCCAGGAAATAAGAAATGGCATACTAAATTGAATACGATGGAATGTGGCATTTCCTGTAATTAAAAAGACGATTAAGACGGTTGTGATCATGATGCCTCCAACGAGGCAGCCTTTAGCAAACTCGGAAAGCCCATTTCCTTTGGAGAATCCCATGGTTCGAATAGGCCGTTTTTCAATCAGTCGAACCCAAAGGAAGAAGGCAATGATGGTATAGAGGAAGGACCAAAGGTCAAGAATATTCCACCAGTCTGGAATCCAGTGCTGCTTATTGAGAAAAAAGCTGGTCGATGCCGTGCTAACAGGTGACATATACTCCGTGATGTAATACAAGATAAACGGAGCCAAAAACCAAGGTGTCAGAAATTTGCCCTTTTTGATATTGGCAATCAAGGGATTCTCTTTAGAAAGAAAAGAAAGACTCATAAAGAACCTCCATCTAAAAATGAAGAACAAAAAAATTTTTGTTCAGCCAAGTGAGCGTTGAAACAAGGTGCGTTTCTGGTATTCACTTCCTTTCTATCATGCTTGTCTCTATTTTCACTCATAGCCTATATATGATTGTTTTTCATATTTATTATACCCTGATTTGGAAGCGTCTGCAAGATCCTCTTTTGATTATCAGAGAAAAAATTGCTGAAAGTAGTTCCAGATTTTCTTATCAAGCATTCCAGCCTTATTTCTCAATTTTTGGTATAATAGATAGTATTAATCTCAAAGGAGTGCGATTTGCAAGGAACAATCGTCAAGGCCTTGGCTGGTTTCTACTATGTGGAGTCAGACGGGCACATTTACCAGACACGGGCTCGTGGAAATTTTAGGAAAAAAGGACAGACTCCTTATGTGGGAGATCAGGTGGAATTTTCAGCTGAAGAGAATTCAGAAGGCTATATCTTGAGCATTGCACCTCGAAAAAATAGCCTCGTGCGTCCTCCAATTGTCAATATTGATCAGGCAGTAGTGATTATGTCGGCTAAGGAGCCAGATTTCAATGCCAATCTTTTAGACCGTTTTTTGGTCCTTTTGGAGCACAAGGGAATTCACCCCATTGTCTACATTTCCAAACTAGACTTGCTAGAAGATATGGAGTCTATTCACGACTACCAAAGAATCTACCAGGCTATTGGCTATGACTTTGTCTTGTCGATTGAGGAACTTTTGCCACTTTTGACAGATAAAACCACTGTCTTTATGGGGCAGACCGGTGTCGGAAAATCGACCTTGCTCAATAAAATCGCTCCGGATTTAGAACTTGAAACGGGTGAAATCTCAGATAGTTTAGGCCGCGGTCGACACACGACCCGAGCTGTCAGCTTTTACTATCTAAATGGTGGCAAGATCGCAGACACACCTGGTTTTTCATCCCTTGATTATGAAGTGACGACCAGTGAAGAGTTAAATCAGGCCTTTCCAGAGATTGCGGACGTGAGCCACTCTTGTAAGTTTCGTACCTGTACGCATACGCATGAGCCGGCATGTGCAGTGAAACCAGCCGTTGAAACAGCAGAGATTGCGGCTTTTCGTTTTGAGAATTACTTGCAATTTTTAAGTGAGATTGAAAACCGTCGCGAAACCTACAAAAAGGTTTCAAAAAAAATACCAAAATAGGAGACAACTATGAAAACAATGAAATTAGCACCCTCAATTTTGAGTGCAGATTATGCCAATTTTGAAAGTGAATTGAAACGCCTTGAAGCAGCTGGAGCAGACTACGCCCATATCGATGTTATGGATGGTCATTTTGTACCTAACATTAGCTTTGGTGCTGGAGTGGTAGAGAGTATGCGCCCACATAGCAAGTTGGTCTTTGATTGCCACTTGATGGTGACCAACCCAGAGAACCATATTGAAGAATTTGTCCGTGCTGGTGCAGATATCATCAGCATTCATGTGGAAGCTACTCCTCATATCCATGGAACGCTCCAAAAAATCCGTCAAGCGGGTGTGAAAGCTAGTGTTGTGATCAATCCAGGAACCCCTGTTGAAAGTATCCAACACATTTTGAACTTGGTGGACCAAGTACTTGTCATGACTGTCAATCCAGGATTTGGAGGACAAGCCTTTCTGCCAGAAACCATGGACAAGGTTCGCCAATTAGTTGCTCTTCGTGAAGAAAAAGGCTTGGATTTTGATATCGAAGTCGATGGCGGAATTGACGACAAGACGATTCACGCTGCAAAAGAGGCAGGGGCTAATGTCTTTGTAGCGGGTTCCTATGTCTTTAATGGAGATGTCAATGAGCGGGTGCAAAGCCTCCGAGATGCTGTAAATGGGTAACATCGCAATACTTGCAGGAGGGGACAGCACGCTCTTGCCACGAGATCATGACGTTTATGTAGGCGTTGATGGCGGCTGTTTGAAGTTACTGGGACAAGGCTTGCCTTTAGATATGGCCGTTGGGGACTTTGATTCGGTCTCTGGGACCGATTTGAACAAAATAAAAGCCCAAGCCAAGCAAGTGGTGCAGTCTGTTCCTGAAAAGAACGATACGGATTTGGAATTGGCCTTGAAGGCTGTTTTTAAGACTCACCCGGATGCAGTTGTGTCTGTATACGGTGCCTTTGGTGGTCGCTTGGATCACTTCTTATCCAATATCTTTTTGCCGACAGATCCAGACTTAGCTCCCTATATGGAACAGATTCAATTAGTCGATGAGCAAAATCGGTTAATTTTCAGACCGGCGGGAACTCACGAGATTCAGCCGGATCCAACCATGACCTATGTTGGTTTTATGCCTGTTGGAGAAGGTCGTTTAGAGATCACAGGGGCCAAATACCCCTTACATCCAGAGAATTATTTTTTGAAGGCCATGTACGGCTCCAATGAATTTTTGGATCAAGCGATTCAAGTGAGTCTTGATCGTGGCTATCTTGTCATTGTTTATAGTAAAGACAGAGGTTAATATGACTATCATTCTGCTTCTGATTGGCCTGCTTAATCTGGGGCTTCTCATCTATCTTTTCCAACGATCAGATGCTACACAACCCGATCTACGAGAGATGTTAGAAGACCATGAAGATCATTTGACAGACCAGTTGGACTATCGTTTTGAAAAAGAAAGACAGGCAAGTCAGATTGCCAACCAGCAGTTAGAGATCGCCCTGACAGATCGCTTGACCGAGATGCGACTGGAAATCCATCAGCAAACCACCGCCCTACGCGCTGAGATCAATGAGCACTTTACAAAAAATCGGGACAAGACAGATGAGCGAATGCGCCAAATCCAAGAGTCCAATGAAGTGCGGCTTGAACAAATGCGCCAAACGGTGGAAGAAAAATTAGAAAAAACCTTGCAACACCGCTTGCAGACCTCCTTTGAGACCGTTTCGAAACAGTTGGAATCGGTTAACAAAGGGCTGGGAGAAATGCAGTCAGTGGCACGGGATGTTGGGACCCTCAATAAAGTTCTCTCTAATACCAAGACTCGTGGAATCATGGGCGAATTGCAACTGGGCCAAATCATTGAAGATATCTTGACGCCAACCCAGTATGAGCGAGAATTTATCACAGTTCCTCAGTCCAGTGAGCGTGTGGAGTATGCCATCAAGCTTCCGGGACAAGGAGAGGAGCCGGTCTATCTGCCGATTGACTCTAAATTCCCTCTGGAAGACTACTATCGTCTGGAAGAGGCGTATGAGTCAGGGCAAAAAGAGGAAATCGAACGTTACCGCAAGGCCCTTTTGGCTAGCATCAAGCGTTTTGCCAAGGATATCCAACAAAAATACCTCTTTCCACCAGCGACAACCAATTTCGGGATTCTCTTTTTACCGACCGAAGGGCTTTACTCCGAGGTAGTTCGTAATCCTGAATTTTTCGATCGTTTGCGTCGAGAAGAACAAATTTTAGTGGCTGGTCCAAGCACCCTATCTGCCCTTTTGAACTCCTTGTCCGTCGGCTTTAAGACGCTCAATATCCAAAAGAGTGCAGATGATATCAGTAAAGTACTGGGATCGGTCAAATCAGAATTCCATAAATTTGGAGGTGTTTTAGCCAAGACCCAGCGCCATTTAAAGAATGCTTCCAATAATATTGATGATTTACTAACCAGACGGACCAGTGCCATCGAGCGGACACTACGCCAAATCGAAAGTGATGAGGACCTATTGGGACTAGATATATACATAGAAGATGGAGAAGATGATGGTCAAAATTAGCCAAATGAAAAAAGATGAGCTGTTTGAAGGATTCTATTTGATCAAGTCAGCAGAAGTGCGTCAAACGCGGGCTGGGAAGAACTACTTAGCCTTTGTCTTCCAGGATGAGACCGGTACGATCGAAGGCAAACTATGGGATGCCCAACCTCACAATGTAGAGAGTTTTATGGCTGGTCGCGTGGTCCATATGTCTGGACGTCGAGAAGTTTACAATAATACTCCGCAAGTTAATCAATTGAACATGCGCTTGCCACAAGCAGGAGAGCCCAACAATCCAGCAGACTTCAAGGAAAAACCACCAGTAGATCCTAAAGAATTGCATGAATACCTGTCAAACATGATTTTCAAAATTGAAAATCCAGTCTGGCAACGGATTGTCCGTGCCCTCTATGGGAAATATGAGAAAGAGTTTTATAGCTATCCAGCTGCTAAGACCAACCACCATGCTTTTGAAGCAGGCCTTGCTTATCATACGGCGACCATGGTCCGCTTGGCAGATAGTATCGGTGATATCTATCCTCAGTTGAATAAGAGCTTGCTCTTTGCAGGGATTATGTTACACGATTTGGCCAAAGTGATCGAGTTGACGGGACCGGAAAATACGGAGTACACTGTTCGGGGCAACCTCATTGGCCATATTGCACTGATCGATGAAGAAATCACCAAGGTCTTACAAGACTTAAAGATTGATGACCAAAAAGAAGAAGTGATCGTCCTTCGCCATGTGATCTTGAGTCACCATGGCTTGCTAGAATACGGTAGCCCTGTTCGTCCCAAGATCATGGAAGCAGAGATTATTCATATGATCGACAATTTGGATGCAGAGATGATGATGATGACGACAGCTCTTGGCTTAATTGGGCCTGGCGAGATGACCAATAAAATCTTTGCTATGGAAAACCGATCTTTCTATAAACCGAATATCGATCAGTAAAAACTGGGATAAATACGGAAACTATTCCAAAAAAAAGAAAAAAATTAGGGAAAAACGGCCTTCTGTAAATCAGAATGTTCGTTTTTTTCGCTTCTTATGGTATAATGATAGAAAAAACTACATGGTGAGAAAATGAAATTAAGAAGAAGTGAACGGATGGTCGTAATTTCTAATTACTTGATCAATCATCCCTATGAATTAACGAGCCTCAATACTTTTGCGGAAAAATACGAGTCGGCGAAATCCTCTATCTCAGAAGATATCGTGATCATCAAACGGGCTTTTGAAGAGATGGAGATTGGAAATATTGAAACCATCACAGGGGCTGGAGGAGGAGTTGTCTTTACACCGTCTATCTCCGATGAGGAATCTAAAGAAATCGTTGAAGATTTATGTAAACAGCTGTCTGAAAGTGATCGTATTCTTCCTGGTGGCTACATTTATTTATCCGATCTATTGAGCAATCCAAAGATTTTAAATAGCATCGGTCGCATCATTGCTAAAGCCTTCCGGAATAAGAAGATCGATGCTGTTATGACTGTTGCGACCAAAGGGGTTCCCCTAGCCAATGCAGTTGCAAATGTCTTAAACGTTCCATTTGTCATTGTTCGTCGTGACTTGAAAATCACAGAAGGATCAACTGTGAGTGTCAACTATGTTTCAGGTTCCAGTGGAGATCGCATTGAAAAAATGTTCCTTTCAAAACGTAGCCTAAAAGCAGGAAGCCGGGTCTTAATTGTTGATGACTTCCTAAAAGGTGGTGGAACGATTAACGGAATGGTCAGCCTCTTGTCTGAATTTGATTCTGAATTAGCAGGAGTGGCAGTCTTTGCGGATAACGCTTCAACTGACCGTGAATTCTTTGAGCATAAATCCTTATTGCGCGTGACCAAGATCGATGTAAAAGAAAACAAGTTGGACGTCGAAGTTGGAAATATCTTTGATTAAGAAGAACAAAGGAGGATCAAAAAGTGAAAAGAATTTTAGATCGATTTGATAATAGCCCTTTGTGGATTCGCTTGGTGACAGTGTTGACCTTATCCTTTATTTTGGTTGCTGGTTTATATACAGTTAAAAAGAATACAGCAGCCCAAGTAACGACAGAGATCCAACCTGCTAAAAAAACAGGTTCCCTACCAGTGAAAAAAGAAACAAAGGAAGAAAAGGAAAAGAAGGAAGATAAGAAGAATATCGAAGCAGCAGAAAAAGCAGTGGTTCAAATGGAAACTACTCCAAGTCAAGAATCTGTGAATGCTGCACAAACAGCTGTAAAAAAAGTAAAAGATGAGACTCAAAAGCAATCATTTGAGGCACGTATCCAATACATAGCGAACTATTATGGTCTTACCTATACGAGTGATGCAGCGACTGCACAGCAGAGCCAAACCGATGCTAATGCAACGCCTAATGTGAATACAAATGCAAATGCAAATGTAGAAGCGGGTGCGGGCAATGCGACAGTTCAACCACAACAACAGTATGCACCAGTTGCGGATGCTGGGGGAGAAGGAGTAGTTGAAACGGGGCAATAATAAACCTTCGTAACTTCTTGAAAAAATAAAAAAATATCTTGCAATCAAAGTGCCGTCATGTTATAATAATAGACGGTACTTTTTACTTTTGGTCTCTCAAGAGTGTACAGGGACGTGCTGACAAATGTTGCAAAAGTACACACAGATG
>FLSG01104773.1_pt1 | contig 13832 bp, 17 predicted proteins | sample 1550511 | NCBI WGS metagenome assembly FLSG01 (sample SAMEA4031768, study PRJEB14383) | metagenome | biome: human; feature: oral; material: saliva | place: Philippines | collected 2014
CGAATTGTTTTTGCTCCTTCGGCGTAGAATAGTTCCATTCCGACCTTGTAAAAGCTAACCGAATCACCGAGGGATAATACGATTTCTTTCACAGCATCCATTGTGGATACGTCAAGGGCAACGATTAATCTGTCATCTGCCATGTTGCAACCTCCATACTACATATATATCTAAATAATTTTCACATACCGAGGGCCTATCTGTCAATTAAAATTGGTATGAAAGAGGTGATTATTGGTCACCTCCGAACAGTAGATTATCGTCTATTTCATGCTATAATAAGGAGAGTAAATGAATATAATTCTTATATATAGATTTTGAAAGGAGTCCTATGTTAGATTTTGTTGCATTAGACTTTGAAACAGCAAATAAATTTAAAAACAGTGCGTGCTCCTTGGCGGTTATTACCGTAAAGGACGGACAAATTACCAAAAAGGCCTATAGCCTCATCAAACCTCCGTTTATGAGCTTTGATGATGAGTGTATTGAGATTCATGGCATTCAACCGAAGGATGTTTTACACGAAAAGACCTTTGATCAATTGTGGAATGCTATTTATGAAAATCATTTAAAAGGGAATATCATGGTGGCTCACAATGCGAAATTTGATATGAACGTATTGCGTGCTACCTTAGATTATTATAAAATTCCTTGGCCAGAACTTGATTATGCTTGTACGGTTAAACTTTCACGTGCAGTATGGCCAGATTTAGTCAATCATAAGTTGAATACTATGGCGGCCTATATGGGGGTTGAATTTAAACATCATTATGCGCTAGATGATGCAGAAACATGTGCAAAGCTTGTGTTGGAGGCTGCTAAGGTAAAAGGTGTTAATAGTTTACCAGATTTGTTGAAGGTTACAGGTGTACCATTAGAACCATTTATTGATGAAAAAAATCGCTCTGCTCAAGAGGCCTTACATAAAGAGCCAGAACCAGAGCAAATGTCGTTCTTTTAGCTAGGAGAGGTACTATGTTAGGTAAAGAATTATTGGCTTATGTGGATCATACATTATTGCGGCCAACCGCTACATGGGATGATATTAAAGAAATTTGTGATGCTGGTGTAACATATAAAACGGCATCCGTTTGTATTCCACCGGATTTTGTGGCATCTGCTCATGAAGCGTATCCGACACTTAACATATGTACTGTTATCGGGTTCCCTTTGGGGTATGAAACGACAGAGGTGAAGGTAGCTGAAACGAAACAAGCCATTGAAGAAGGGGCCTCTGAAATCGACATGGTAATAAATCTTGGGGATGTAAAGCAAGGAGACTTTGAGGCTGTAACGAATGAAATCGCGGCCCTTAAAGAGGCTTGTGGTGATAAAATCTTAAAGGTTATTATCGAAACTTGTTATCTTACCGATTCTGAAAAGGTAGCCCTTTGTAAATGTATCACTAATGGTGGGGCAGACTACATTAAAACCTCTACTGGCTTTGGTAGCGGTGGCGCTAGTCTTGAAGACATTCGCCTATTCAAGAAACATATCGGCCCTAATGTACAAATTAAGGCTGCTGGAGGCATTCGATCCATTTCAGATATGAAAGCTTATATCGCAGAAGGTTGTAGCCGTATTGGTGCCAGTGCAGCCGTAGAGCTATTAAAAGATCATTTAGACGAAGAGGTATAATAGAAAACCACCTAGGCAATGCTTAGGTGGTTTCTTAGAATGGCGGTGTAACTATGCGCATGTATGATATTATTCTGAAAAAGAGAGCCAATGTACCCTTAACAGATGAGGAAATCCGTTTTGTCATCGATGGCTATGTAAAAGGAGATATTCCTGATTATCAAGTGAGTGCTCTATTGATGACCATTGTGTTTAATGGCATGAGCGCACGTGAATTAGGTACATTGACTTTGGCTATGGCTCAATCTGGGTATATGGTAGATTTATCTAGTATTGATGGCATTACCGTAGATAAACATAGTACGGGTGGTGTAGGAGACAAGACTACGCTTATCATTGCGCCCCTTGTGGCTGCTTGCGGTGGTAAGGTTGCCAAAATGTCTGGCTGTGGCTTAGGGCATACAGGTGGCACTATCGACAAGATGGAGTCCATTCCAAACTTAAAAGTATCTTTAGAACAAGATGCTTTTATTGCTCAAGTTAATAAAATAGGCCTTGCTGTTATCGGTCAATCTGAAGGACTAGCGCCAGCGGATAAAAAATTATATGCCTTGCGGGATGTGACGGGTACTGTAGATAGTATTCCTCTCATTGCATCCTCTGTAATGAGTAAGAAGTTAGCCTCTGGCGCACAGGCAATTCTCCTTGATGTTAAGGTTGGTAGTGGCGCTTTTATGAAAAACTTAGACGATGCTCGTGCATTGGCTAAAGCGATGGTGGATATTGGCAACGAAAATGGCCGCTCCGTAAAGGCTGTTTTGACCGACATGGATCGACCTTTAGGTTATGCCATTGGCAATGCCTTGGAAATTCGAGAGGTTATCGATACTCTGAAAGGTCATGGACCACAGGATTTAACGCATGAATGTCTTATTATGGCTGCACATATGCTCGTGCTGAGCCATATATGCGATTATGAAACGGCCCTTAGTCGTGTACAAGATGCGCTCGACTCAGGCGATGCCCTTGATCGTTTACGTCTCATGATTGAGGCGCAAGATGGGAATACTCATGTTATTGATGATGAAAGCTTGTTAGCCATTGGAAAATTCACCTATGATGTAACAGCTCCTCAAGATGGGTATATTACGCATATGAATACGGAGCAATGCGGCATTGCCTCTGTTATGCTTGGCGCAGGGCGTACTGTAAAAGATGGCCCTATCGATTATAGTGCAGGTATCGTGATGCACAAGAAAACAGGAAATGCTGTTACAGCTGGTGAAAGCATTGCTACACTGTATGCTTCTGATGAAAGCTTGCTTGCTAATGCAGGTAAAATATATTTAGATGCTATTACATTTGGTACAACTGCACCAACAGTAGTAGACACGATACTAGATATTGTGGAATAAGGAGCAGATTATGATAGAACAACATATTCAAAAGCTCATCGATCGTGCTACAGTCGCCAGAGAGAAGTCCTATAGTCCCTATTCCCATTTTGGTGTAGGGGCAGCCCTTCTCTGTGAAGGTGGCACTATCTATGAAGGTTGCAATATAGAAAATGCCTCCTATGGGCTTACTAACTGTGCTGAGCGTACTGCTATTTTTAAAGCCGTGTCGGAAGGGCATAGAAAATTTAAAGCCCTTGCGGTAGTAGCCGATACGGAAGGTCCTTGTTCGCCTTGTGGGGCTTGTCGCCAGGTAATATCTGAATTTGAAATACCTTATATCATTATGGCAAATCTAAAAGGGGATTATACAATAGTTGAACTAGATGAACTATTACCTTTTGGATTTGGTGCACATAGCATGTAGGTGCAAGTTAAGATAATAAGCTAAGACAATAAGTTGAGACAACAAGTTAAGACAATAAAAAAGAGACCACCTATGTGGTCTCCTTTTGGTTGTATACATTAGAATGCAGGAACAACGGCACCTTTGTATTTTTCTTCAATGAATTTTTTGATTTCAGGGCTGTGAAGTGCGTCCATCAATTTTTTAATCTTAGGATCGTTTTCATTGCCTTTGAGTACAGTTACGATATTTACGTAAGGGGAATCTTTAGATTCGATAGCCAAAGCGTCTTTGCCAGGGTTAAGACCTGCATTTAATGCATAGTTAGTGTTGATTGCTGCTAACGCTACATCATCAAGGGAACGAGGCACTTGAGCTGCTTCTAATTCGACGAATTGGTATTCGTTAGGGTTAGAAGTGATATCTTGAACTGTAGACAAGATGTTGCTGGAGTCTTTCAAAGTGATAAGACCTTGTTTTTGTAATAATAACAATGCACGACCGCCGTTTGTAGGGTCATTAGGAATAGCGATTTTAGCGCCTTTAGGAAGATCTTTCAAATCTTTGATTTGACGGGAATATAAGCCCATTGGCTCAAGGTGAACGCCACCAGCAGATACTAAGTTAAGTTTATGCGCTTTTGCGAACTCATCCATGTAAGGTATATGTTGGAAGAAGTTAGCATCGATTTCTTTGTCGCCTAAAGCAAGGTTTGGTGTATTGTAATCAGTAAATTCAGTGATTTTCAATTCAATACCATCTTTTGCCAAGATAGGTTTAACTTGTTCCAAGATTTCTGCGTGAGGTACTGCAGTAGCACCAATTTTTAATACTTGTTTGCTGTTGCTAGCAGCTTGTTTGTTGTTGTCGTTACCGCAACCTGCGATCAATAAAGCACCGCCGAGGATTACAGTAGCCGCTAATGCTAAAAATTTTCTCATTAGACACACTCCTTTTACAATCATTACATATAAATATTAAATATATAGTACTAAATTATTCCCTATCTATCAAGAAGGATTTAGTATGGGTTCTCCATAACTAAAAGCTATGGAGGGCTACTTACCTAAGATGAGTCCAATAGACCACATGAGTTGGTAAATCATAGCGGCCCCAGCTGTGGTACCCATAGCTTTATCTAGTTGAAACTCATCCGTTTTAGTACTTAAGGTATGTACTGTTTTGAAAGCTAGTGGTATAGCGAGGAAGGCTAATAATGAGAACCATGTCATATGGCCTACGATGATCCACGCCACAATCCAAATAAAATTAAAGATATACATAATGCTCATCAAGCTGAGGGCTCGTTCACGACCAAGTACAATCGGTAATGTACGACGACCGTGGCTTTCATCATTGCGAATATCTCGAATATTATTGGTCAGCATGATGGAGCCAACTAGCAATGTAGAAGGAATCGCAGGAATTAATAGGGCTAAAGATAGTTCACGAGTCCAAGCATATCCCGTAATAAGTACGATGGCAAGGCCCATGGCGATGCCAGAAGAAATTTCTCCAAAAGGAGTACGAGAAATTGGTTTCGGACCACCGGAGTAAAGGAAACTAATAAGAATACATAGAAAGCCGGCTGGAACGTAATACCATGTGATGGTGGCGGATAAGTAAGCGCCAATGATGATTGGTATTACCATGAGTACTTTAATCATTGTTACGATGAGCTCAGGGGTGATGGCACCACGAGTAATAGAGCCAGCATTACCGACCTTTTGTCCTTCATCGAGACCGGATTTGAAATCTTTATATTCATTCCATAAATTTGCTACAATTTGAGCCGTTACAACAGCTAAGAAAATGAGTACTGTATGGAAAATAGCGAGGCCAGTACCACGAGCTGCACCAAATGCATAATAACTAAATGCGGCACCTAAAATGGTAGGCCCCAATGCGGCTGCCAATGTGCGCGGTCTAGTGAGGGGGATTATTTCTTGTATCATAATTAAAGCACAACTAGTGTGCACTCCTTTCTACTTCTCATGCATGTATCATGTTCACATGTTTATTTATGTATTGTATAGCAGAAAAGAAAGGTTGTAAATTCTACTATATTATTATAAATGTCGATATAGTATAATAATAAGTATATACAGTATAGATTATTATTTTAGTCTATACGAATATTGTATTGTTAAAACGTGAGGTGTCTTATGAGAGCTCTCAATAAAAAAGTTATCACATTGGCTTGTGCTACATGTTTAACAGTTGGCATGGGTGCAGTGGCATGTGCAGATACGGTAGATTTAGGCTATGGTATGTATGGCAGTTCGTCTCCTATGGTGAAAGCTGTAGAGGTCATGCATGTTCCTACTGATGCGAAGCTGCGTAATAATGAGCAAAATCAAATGCTTTTCGCTGCTAATAAAGAGGCGGTTAATGCTATTAATGCTAATTTAAAATGGCATTCTTCTGTACCTGTTAATCCTATCAAGGGTGAAGTGCTAGATGGTTTTTCTTATTATCAATTGCAAGGGACTGACAAACAAGGTCACCATGTAGCATCTCTTTTAGTGATTGATTACGCTAAATCAGGTCTTGATCAAACGATTGGTATAGATAAAACAATTTCAGAAAAGGGTTCTGAAGCAGATAAGGCTAAATTAAAAAACTCCATCTCTAAACATGTTAGTCTTTATTCTAAAGAGAATGCTCAACAACAACTAGCTAGTTTACCTGGCGATACTGTAGAAAGTGCGAGATTAGCTAAAGCTGTTAAGGATATTAATGCTAGCATTCCTACTCATATAAATGATACATTTAATAAATTACTAGCTGCTGATAAGAGAACGTCCGCTAAAGATAAGGAAGCAATTTCTACATTTGCTAGCTTTATGGCAAAACAATTGAGCGTAGACGCAACGCATGTGGCGTATAAACCTGTTCAAACTCGTTATGGTACAGCTGTAACTGGTGATGTACGGGGAGCAGTAGGCTTTGATGGCTTTAGAAATAGCTTTGCTTTGATTGGCTATGCAGTCCCTGCCGATAAAGGCTTGTCTTTACAACTCTTATACGCTGATGATTCTAGTTATGATTATTGGACTAACGAATTGAACCATATGTATCAAACGCAATCTCTCAAGGGAGGTAAATAATATGAAATCTTTGAAAGTATTAGCTTGTGCTGCCTGTCTTTTGGGAACTGTATCTGGTGTAGGTTTAGCTAAGGATGTACAAACTATTGGGGGTGCTATGGTTGTGCCGAACAATGTTAATGTTGTTTCTGCATCCAAAGCAAATACTCCTAGCTTTATAACATCTTTTATTACAAATCAAGAAAAAGCAGATCCGTCTAGTGCAAATCCTGTAAATGCGCAAGTTAAAGAGTTTATAAAAAACTTGGGTACTAATTTTGATATATACCAATTACAAGGTGCTGACAAAACAGGTCAAAAAGATGCTTTTTTAGTGGCTGTAGATGTAAAAGTGACAGCTCAACAATTGGCTGGGAAAGAGGCTAATGATCCTATGTTTATAGCTGCTATGGCCGCTCTTGATAAAGGTCAAGTTGATCCTGTTACAGAACAACTCATACTAGGGACCATTAATAAGAATATTCCCACAAAAACAACTGTAGTTCCTTTAAATGGGCCGATTAATGTGCCAAGCCTTGATGCTAACAAAGGAACGATTATGCCTAAGGTACTTAAAACTATTACAGTAGAAGATGCAGAACAAGTACATCCTGTAGGAGGTACAAAATATCAAACTTATACAGCAAGTTCTCGCATGTTATATTCTGATGGAACTGTACAAACTCCACTCTATGCAAATACTGCATTCGTGTTGAAGCCAGGTAAACCGGTATTGTACGTAGGTGTAACAAGTGATGTACAACGGGATTATTTCAAACCGATATTTGACAACGCATTCAAATCTATTAAATAATTTGTTATATACGTACTTTTATAGAGTACGGCATATATAGCGAGCTACGAAGGTAAGTCTCGCTCTTTAAACTAGTTATATTTATTTTTAATTATATTTATTAAAGGAGAATTATCATGAAAACAATTTTCACAGACAAAGCACCAGCAGCAGTAGGTCCTTACTCTCAAGCTAAAGTAGTAAACGGTTTATTATTCGCTTCTGGTCAAATTCCACTCAATCCTGCATCTGGTTCCATTGTTGAAGGTGGCATCGTAGAGCAAACTGAACAAGTATGCAAAAACATTGATGCTGTATTGGCTGAAGCAGGTTCTGACTTCTCCGAAGTTATTAAAACAACTTGTTTCTTGGCTGACATCGCTGACTTCAAAGCTTTCAACGAAGTGTATGCTAAATATTTCACTTCTAAACCAGCTCGTTCTTGCGTAGCAGTAAAAGACCTTCCATTAGGTGCTTTGGTAGAAGTGGAAATTATTGCGGAAGTATAAGATGAATTATATCTCTTTGCTACAGTCAGAGATGCGTCCTGCCTTCGGTTGCACTGAGCCAATTGCATTGGCTTATGCGGCTGCGAAGGCAGTCTCTGTCTTGGATGAGTTTCCAAATTATATTCACGCACGATGCAGTGCAAATATTATTAAGAACGTCAAATCTGTAGTAATCCCTAACTCTGGTGGTCGTAAAGGTCTTACGGCCGCCACCACTCTAGGGGCTATCGTAGGTCATCCAGAGCGTGAGTTAGAGGTATTAGAATCTGCTACAGACGAAGATCGTAAATGGCTTGGCACATTACTTAATGCCAACTTCTGTACTGTTTCGCTCGCTGAAGGTGTAGATAATCTATATATTGAGATTACCGCCGAAACAGACGAACATACGGCTGTAGTTCGTATTGAAAATGATCATACGAATGTAACTTATGTTGCTGTAGATGGTGAGATTATTTCTGAAACAGTTAATGAAATAAAAAAAGCGGCGAACACTGAATATGCTATGACCTTTGATAGCATTTATGAATTTGCCTTAACTGCTGATATTTCTGGTATCCTTCCTCAAATTAAACAACAAGTTGAGTATAATACTGCAATTTCCAAGGAAGGTTTATCTAACGATTACGGTGCTAACATTGGCCAATTATTACTCTTGGACGATGAAAATCCATCGCTTGAAACAAAATGTAAAGCTCGTGCAGCGGCTGGCTCTGATGCGCGTATGAGCGGGTGCCCATTGCCTGTAGTAATCTGCTCTGGCTCTGGTAACCAAGGTTTAACCGTATCTGTACCAATTATTACGGCTGCCGAGGAACTTGGTAAAAGTGATGATGAACTTTATCGAGCGCTAGTCTTTGCTAACCTGTTAACACTGTATGTTAAATCTGGCATTGGTAAATTGTCCGCATATTGTGGCGTTGTATCCGCTGGTGTTGTAAGTGTAGCAGGCATTGCCTTTTTGAAAGGCGATAGCAAGGATATCATCGAGAATACCCTTGTAAATGGTCTTGCAAGTCTATCTGGTATCGTATGTGATGGTGCCAAACCATCTTGCGCAGGTAAAATTGCAATCTCCCTTGATGGCGCCTTTATGGGATATAAACAAGCACGCCTTAATAAGAACTACCAAAAAGGCGATGGTCTTGTAGCATACTCCGTTGATGAAACCATCCGCAGTATCGGTGCTGTGGCTCAAGGTATGAAAGAAACGGACGTAGTTATCTTGAATGAAATGCTAAAACACTAATTTAGCTAACTATATAAGCCCCCTTCACATGATATGTACCCTCTTTACTGGACAACCAGGAAAATGGGTACATATCAACAGAAGGGGGCTTTTCTCTATTGTAATTATTGTAATTTTTTAGGATCTTTAAGCATCAATGATGCCACAAGGCCCATTACGAGGAATGGCACCAGTGTCATCATAGCAACTGGTAATGAGTAGGTATCTGCTAGGTTGCCTACTACAGGTGCAATAACACCGCCGATGGTTTGGCTCACGCCGAGGGTGATGCCCGATGCAAAGCCGATGCTTTTAGCGAGGTAGGTTTGGCCTAGTACGATAACAGGGCTGTAGCTAATCGCTTTGGCCGCACCAATCATGAGTAGTAACAAGTAAGCTACAGGCATCATGATGAGTGGTGAGAAGGTTGGCACTTCTGTTAATAGGAACATAGCTGGCAACCAAACTAATAGAGATAGTCTGATAATCTTGATAGGACCATATTTATCGCCCAATAGACCACCGATGTATGTCATGAATATACCGATACTAAAGAATACGGTTAAGGCAAAGCTACCTTGCTCTGGGCTTGTGCCGAGTTCCCGAGTCCAGAAAATCGGAATGAACGCGTTGATAACTCGGAAGTTTACCGATTGGCTCAAGATAATAATGAACAAGATGCCAAAGTATTTCCAGTAGTTCTTCAGCGGTTTTGCCGCCATTGTTGGATTTTCAGTAGTCACTGCTTGGTCAATGGTACGTGCATGCGCTACGATACGAGGCATGAGTGCGAACAATATAGTAAAGATAATAATACCGACTACTGTGAAAGCCGCCAATCCATGCGGTCCAACAGTATAGGCGATGGCCCCTGCAAAGAGTGGACCAAAAGCGAAGCCTGAGCTGCCGCCGATGGCAAAGGTACCCATGGCCTTACCTTTTTTGCCACCGCCGAGACGGTTCATAATCTTCGCACCTTCTGGATGGAAGATAGAAGACCCTACACCTGCTAAGGTGGCACAAACGAGCAAGCTTTCATACGAGGTAACAAAGCCCATCATCCCTGTGCTACAAGCAGAAAGCAAAACGCCGAAAGCAATGAGCCGTGGTTGGTTGATTTTGTCTGATATATAGCCCAATAATGGCTGTAATAGTGAAGATAATGCTGTATTGGCTAAAATGAGGAAGCCTGCTTGCTCTAAGCTAAGCCCATAGGTATAAATGAACAGCGGTAAGAGGGCAGGCAACACACTTTGGCAGGAGTCGTTAATCATGTGACTCACTGTGATGAGATAAGGGTAATATTTTTTCATAGTAGTGGCCCCTTTATAAAAAAAGCGCTAACTACAGTTAGCGCTTTAAACATTCTAGTTGGCAGAGAAAAACAGAATAGAACCATTTATTCGCTTAGTTGCTAGCTTTGTGAGCGCTTGTATTCACAAAGGGGCAAGAAAGGGGCAGGCCTCATCTGTTACGGCTATTAAGTTTCTCTACAATATCATTTTTCATATGTTGCGTTACATGCGTGTAAATGCTTAACGTAGTAGCAGGGTCATTGTGGCCAACTCGTTGCATGATAGCTTTTAATGGTATACCCAACTCGGCCAATATGCTTATGTGAGTATGCCTAAAGATATGCGTTGTTAGGTGTTTACCCTCTATATGCACCTGCTTTAATAGCTTATTGATGTATTGCATGTCATAGGGGTTGCCACGTTTCGCCGTAAATATATAGCCCTGTTCCTCGTAGCCCTTAAACCATAATAATTGGCGTTTGTTATCTGTTATGATCGAGTTTAGTATTTTAACGCATCTATTATCCAGTGTTACATCTCTCACAGAGTATATATTCTTTGGAGTACCTCGCTTTATATCGCTACCGTTTTTATAAAAGTACTGTAATGTACCGTTTATATTAATGGTAGCTTTTTTTTCGTCATAATCACAATAGCGTAATGCCAATAGTTCGCCGATGCGTAAACCTGTTAAGCTCATAAATTCGATGAGCAGGGCTACTCTAGGCGCTAGCTTTGTGAGTTGAGTTAATACGCTTTTAAGTTCGACCGCATCAAGAAATTTATTTTGCTTTTTAGCTATCTCGGTATGCGTAAACGGCTTTTTCTTAACGCTGATATCTTCTATCTCGTGGATATCTTGTATTATCCGTCTACGTTTTGCATGGCGGAATATTGCCCGTACTGTTGTGAGTATCGACTTAGCATAATAATAGGATAGTTCCTCTTTGTAATACACGTTATGTATCATGTTTTCAATTATGATAGGCGTTATTTTCACAAGAGGAATACCCGCATCGATATAGGTAAAAATCTTTTTAACGTGTAACGTGTGGTTAATATGGGTAGATATCTTTACCGTAGGTTCGGTATGCTCGAGCCACAATTGAGCCACATCGTACATCGTGATATTAGGATCTAAATGTAATTGCTTAATGACATCTTTAATTTTGTTTTGCAGTTCTATGCTCGCCTGCTTGCGTGCATAGGTGCTGTTACTGTTTAGCGTTATGGATACCTTGCGAGTATCGCCGTTCGGCAATTCGTACCGCTCACAATACTTATAGCGTGTACCCTTGCTATTTGTGAGTGTTTCTACCCACATAATGAACCGCCTTTCTAATACTAGGCGGAATTATTATTTCATGGATATTACCAAATCAAGAACATCCCATTTATCTAACTTCCCAAAATTTTCAAGATGTAAATAAAAATCATCGGTATGATTTTCTAAATGCTTAATACAAATAGCTCCGATATATTCCGTTAGAGGAAATATTTTATAGTCTTCTAGGTATTTATCCAACACTCTTTGATACTTAATTGATGACTCTGCATTTAATGTTACTAAATATAGTGGTTTTGCCTCTTTTTGAGTTGTTTCATCCTCTATTTTTTCTATATCTGCAGTTAGTTCAATATTTAGAATTTCATCAGTACCCTTTATGTTTTGCATAACATCTGTATCGGTTATTTTAATTGTGAATTGAGTTAAATCTTTATTTATGGTTATTGATAGTTCAAATGGGATGAAGATTAATAATAAGGACGGGTCTATTTCTAGGTATGAACAGATTTTATTAAGCGTATCATACTGTATGCCTGTAGTTGTATTATTAGCCAATGCGGTAAGCGTTGGGCGACTTATACCCGTGCATCTTGATAATTCTGAAATAGTAATTCTTCTAGTTAATAAATGTTTTGTCAATTCTGATAAGATCATATAATCACCTCGAGCCTATAATAACATTTATACATTGCAAAAATCAAATATTTTACCAAGGATACTTTACAAAGTGTTTTTATTTGTGTTATCTTTTAAGTGTAAAAGATAATATACAGAAAATCTATTAAATGAAAATTATAATTTACAAGGAGGAACGCATATGAAAAGATACGCAAAATTAATAGGGGTTAGAAATCAAGCGGGGATATCTCAAACTTGCATAGCCAATCATATCGGTTGTTCATACACAACTTACAACGCCAAAGAAAACGGCAAAGTAAAGTTTACTGCTGACGATATGGCCAAGATTAGAGATGTCTTATCTGAAAAGTTAGGCTATACGCTAACTATAGACGAGTTATTTTTCTGATATAAGATCATAGAAAGCGTGGTAAGTTGATGAAATTTAAAGTAAAAATAAAGGCGCTAGAAAATGCATTATTAGAAAATGGGGCATCCTATACCACATTACAAAAGCGTACAGGGCTTTCAAGTAAGACTATTTTTAAGGTGTATCATGGCAAGCCTGTTATACCGTCAACATGTGTTAAAATTGCCGATGCTTTAGGGGTGCATGCATCTAACCTATTTGAAAGAGCTGACTAGTCCGCATCATCTTGTGAGTGCAACAACCTATAGCCGATTTAACTCAATCATATAATCACACTCTTTAGGCTATAGGGTGCATCGCTCACAAGGTAGGGGGCTTTACAGGTACTCCTAAATGGTTTGATGTGAGAGGGTCATTCGAGCCTCGATGCTCATCTAGTAACGTAATATTTTAAAAAGCGTTTCGGTTTCGAAATGTGGCCATATATAGATATGGAAAAATCGAAATTGATGCGGGTATTGTGAGCGCTGATATGGTTAAAAATACTCTTAGGTATAATCTATCAAGACGATACACAAAAACGCCCGTACAAGCGAAATAAATGGATTGTTTTTCTTTGGAAAGGATAAAATTTCATGGAACAGGTAAATACAGTACAAAACAAATACAATGTAACGCCTATTATGGTACAGCCTAAACAACTGACATTACTATTTAACCTATCTCGTACAGCGGTAGGGAAATTTATTAATGAGATGCTACTCACAGAGGAATTTAAAGCAGGCGTAACACGCATTAGCCATAATCTAACCCTTGTGAATGTAGAGCTATTTATGGAATTTCTAAAATCAAAAGACATGGCGAATTTTAAATAGGGGGTAATGATCATGTTTAAAGAAAAATTGACATTAGATGAATATAACGAATTGGGCGAGTTTTCTTTATATCAAATTGATAAATTAGAAAAGGGCGAAATTGATATATACGATTTAGTGGCCGTAATAACACTAAATGCGTTTAATAAGGGGCTTCAGTCTGCAGAGGTGTGATATATGGAAAATAGGCAAAATAAAAGCGCCCATGATGCGGGTAACATCATGAGCGTGGAAAAGCAAGGTACCTCTAGCCACTCACAAGGCGATACGGTAGACCTTTATCGTTATTATAATATACCGCTTGAAATGCGTAAATACTGTAATTGGCTTGTGAGAAAAGGCAAGATACCATACAGCCCGATAACGCATAAGCAGGGGAATAGCCAAAG
>FLSG01003992.1_pt1 | contig 13447 bp, 11 predicted proteins | sample 1550511 | NCBI WGS metagenome assembly FLSG01 (sample SAMEA4031768, study PRJEB14383) | metagenome | biome: human; feature: oral; material: saliva | place: Philippines | collected 2014
CCCCGAAGGGTTAGCGAAAACGATCCAACGAGCCGTCCGTAGTTCCTACCGGCTCGATCAAGTCATGAGCGAATCGATCGATATGATCTTAGGTATCCTTGTGCGTGAAATTCGTTCCTTGGAAAAAGCCGTTAAAGACTGTGACCAAGGGATTGAAGATCTCGTCCAAACGGTGCCCGAATACCAATGTTTAACCAGTATTCCTGGTGTAGGCCCTGTTTACGCCGCTGGCTTGTTAGCTGAAATTGGTCAAATCGAACGTTTTCCTGATCAAACCAGTTTAGCTAAGTATGCCGGGCTCACTTGGCCCAAGCATCAGTCAGGACGTCATGAAGCTGAAAACACCCCCTTAACGAAAAAAGGCAATCGCTATTTCCGTTACTACTTAATTGAAGCTGCCAATTCTGTCAGTCGGCATTTGCCCGAATATCAAGCCTTTTATCGTAAAAAGTATCAAGAAACACCGAAACATCAACACAAAAGAGCCCTCGTTTTAACTGCAAGAAAATTTGTGCGCTTGGTGGATACGCTACTACGGAACCACCAACTCTATACGCCACCTAGGAGCGTGATAGAAAAATAACGAAAAAGTTATTTGCGCATTGCTAGGGAAACAGCCTATGAAAACGCTTGATTTGCATAGGCCTAGTTCAGTGCGCCTATTTTTTAGTGGTAGAGTAACAATAAATTCATTTTTTATCTTGACTCTTTACCACTATGCTTAATTGATCTTATAAAAAATCAAACCCTAATAAAGTGACATCCCAATCTAATTCATTAAAGCGTAACCCTCGTTGACTCGTTTCAAATTCTCCTCGTTGATTATCAATTGGATCTGCTCGTAGTTGTTTTTTTACTATAGAAAAATCTGCTTGGATATCGTCATTTGCTGGCATACGAAATACATCAAGATTACCAAAATAATATTTCCAACGTTCCATATTATGACCACGATAGGCACTGCCTCCAAAAGAAGCATCAGCATAAACCCAGCCGATTGTTGGTAGATAAAACTTTGCCCAGTCATGGGGACCTTGAGTATATTCTGAAATATATAAGCCAGATTCCCATTTTGCTGGAATGCCCGCCATACGACATAGGGTAATAAATAAAATTGCTTGTACACCACAGTCACCTTTTTGATTGATCGCACAGTATTCACTAATATTTGGAATTGTGAAATATTCCTTCATATAAGAATAATTGACTTGTGTTGTTACAAATTCATAAATTTTATAAGCTTTTTCAAGTAAGGTCATATCTTCTGTTGTAAGTTCGGCTAAAAGTTTATACAAAAAATCCGTAAATAAAATATGAGGACTTTTTTCTGCTAGTTCGTTTTGAAACTTTTTTTGTTCTTCTGTTGAAAGTCTTTTGGGGAAATCTTTTTGTGTTTCCATGACTTTAAACAGGTCGTAATAGTTTGCTTCGATTTCATAACTATGTTCTACTTCAAAAAATAAATCCTCATTACTTTCTGTTTGATAGGCGATAGTACGTTGACAAGCGTCATTATCAGCGACCTCTAAAACTGCTCCTTTAGTAGATAAGATTTCTGACTGCTTTATATGGTTGTTATTTCTTGGTAAAGGTAAATGAGCGAGAAAGGGCGATTCCTGGGCAGATATTGCCATTTTAGGAGTAATAGATTGTTTTAAGCGAATCTTGGCTTTTCGACGACCGTGCGCTTTCATTTCTGTAATATTATCATCTAGTTCTGTTTGTCGTTCATTATCGATATTGTTTTCTTCTTCATAGCGATAACGTTGATAATAATCACGTCGTGTTTTGACTAAGTTTTCGATAAAGCGTCGGTGAAAATATATTTGCCCTTTTTTATAAATCCATTCCACATTATTTGTACGTATAAGTTCCTTTGTCTCTTCAGGTTTTACATTTATAAAAGCTTCTTCCAGCATTTTTTGGGCTTTTTGTTGATTGTAAGGAAACTGATCTTCTTTTAAAGCAGTCAAAACGGCTAATTCGCCTTCTAAGCGTTGTTTTACTATTTGACTCGTTTTGTCAAAATGAAGTTTTTGATGAATTAATTCTTCCGCAAGAGTAAAATCTCCATTTTCTTTTGCTCGTGTTATATCATCTGGCAATGGGACAGAAAGATAGCTGATATCATTTAGTTCAAAGGATTTCAATTAACATTCCTCTTTTCTATTAGTGTTATATTTTAGTATTATAGCAATCTTTAATTGTAATTGCCAGAAAATTCTATTAATTTTTTTAATTAATTTCTAATAATGATTTTGTTTAGCATAAGAACTTTAAAAAGACCTTTAATAAAGTGTTTTTCCTGGATAAAAAATAGTATTTTGTGATTTTTTTTAGTTATAATGATAGTCAAATGATAGCAAATTAAAATTTGATAAGTTATTTTTGTTTAGGGAAAAGAAGTTATAAAAAAGCTCTGACAAAAATGTGGTAGAAATTTGTCAGAGTTTTTCATTAGAATGTACGTTGTAATAATTGTTTTGTTAGCTGAGTAATTTGTTTTTTAGCTGGGCCTGCTGGTAATTTTTCAATGTCTTCTAGTGCTTTTTTGGTATAATCTTGCGCAAATTCTTTAGCCTTTTGTACGCCACCATAAGTAACGACTAACTCTGCTACTTTCTGTGCTTCTTCTAAAGAAAGTTCGTTTTCTTTGCTTAAGTATTTCATAAATGCCTCTGGATGTTCTTTTTTAGCAAATATCAGTGGTAAAGTATAGACTCCTTGGGCCAGGTCTTCTAAAATGGGCTTTTGTAACTCATATTGGTTAGCGGTATAATCTAAAATATCATCATAGACTTGAAAAGCAATGCCGATGTTGCGACCGATTTTCCCCGCTAAAGTTTCAATTTTTTCATCTGTTTTTCCAAAATGAGCGCCTTGCACACAAGCTAGCCAAAATAATTCTGCTGTTTTTCCATTGATACTACGTAAATAATCATCAACGGTTTCTTGCTTATTAAAGCGCGCATGCATTTGATCTAATTCACCGAGTAATAAACGTTTCATAGAAGCTGCATTAATGGCTAAATAATGCGAGCCATTCATCGTTTTTGTGAGCAGGTCAAAAAATTGCGTAAATAACAAATCGCCAGCATAAACGGCGATATCTTTGCCGTATCTTGATTGAACCGTAATGTTTCCTCGCCGCAAAGGAGAGTCATCGATAATGTCATCATGAATCAATGTTGCCATATGCAAGATTTCAATTGAGGCAGCGATCTGTAATAATTGCTCTTGGTCTTGTTTAGATGTATCACCTAATTCTGCAAATAAAAGAAAATAGGCTGGGCGCAAATGTTTGCCTCCAGATTTTGCAAAATCAGTGAGTGTTTCTTGCATCTCCTTATTTCGTACTTGTAATTGTTCTTCAATTAGTGAGCAAACGATTTGGAGTTTATTTTGAATCGTGGGATAATCGTTCCAGTAAGATAGCATTTGTACGTTTCCTTTCAACGTTTGGTAATAACAGAACTATTTTAACTTATTATGGAACAAAAAGGCTACTTTTATGCTGAAAAAAATAAGAAAGGATAAAAAATGTCAATTCCTGTATTTTTAGAGCTGGTGGAAATGAAGGCTAAAACAGCAAGTGTGCTTCCTTTTTTGATCGGGCTCTGTTATAGTTATTATCATTATGGCATGATCCATGTGGGTTATGTGGCTATTTATTTTGTCGCCATGTTTATTTTTAATATGGCTGTGGACATCTTAGATAATTATAATGATTATCGTCACGCCAAAGAAGGTCATGACTATAGAGAAAAAACCAACATTATTGGGCGTGAAAATCTTTCTTTGCGTTTTGTATTTTACCTGATGGTTACGATGATCGTTATTTCTGCTGCTATCGGTATTGCTCTAGCGTCTGTTGTTGGATGGCCGCTTTTGTGGATGGGCTTATTTTGCTATTTAGTCGGGATTTTCTATTCATCTGGCCCCCGACCAATATCAAGTTTACCACTAGGCGAAATTTTTTCTGGTCTTACTATGGGCTTTATGATTTCATTAATTTGCGTGTATATCAATACATTTGAAGCATTTCAGTGGAATTTTTCCGATATTTTAGGTATTGTAGTTATTGCATTGCCCAATACAATGTGGATCGCCAATTTAATGTTAGCTAATAATACTTGTGATAAAGAAGAAGATGAAAAAAATGAGCGCTATACATTAGTTCATTACATAGGAAAAATCAATGCATTACGCTTATTTGTTGGGATGAACGTTGTCGCCTTTGTGGCAATTTTAAGTTCATTTCTTTTGGGCTTGGCACCTTGGACTGTGCTGCTATCATTTTTAGCACTGCCTTTTGTTTATGCTCGAGTCAAACTTTTTTTGCAAAAGCAAGTTAAAAGCCAAACATTTCCTTGCGCGGTCAAGATTCTTGCTGTAGGATCAATTGTACAAGTAATCACCTATTTATTAGGGATAATTATAGCATAAAAAAAGAGAAAGAAGAGGAGATACCATGAAGGAAGTTGCGATTTTAGGAGCAGGTTATGCAGGCCTAAGAGCTCTACGTGAATTGCAAAAACAAAGTGAACTGCACGTTACTTTAGTTGATCATAATGATTACCATTACGAGGCAACAGATTTACACGAGGTTGCTTCAGGAAATCAACCTAAAGAAAAAATTATCTATCCAATCAAGGATGTGGTGGATCCAAAAGTTACGACATTTATTCAAGATGAGGCCGAAAAAGTGGATCCTGACCAACAAGTGGTTGAATTAAAGAACAATCAGCCGCTACATTATGATTATTTAGTCGTTGCATTAGGCTTTGAATCAGAGACATTTGGTATTTCTGGTGCGAAAGAAAATGCTTTAGAAATGGTCGATGTGGAAACTGCGGAAAAAGTTTATGAACACATCCAAGCGATGATGAAAAAATATAAAGAAACAAAAGACAAAAAATATTTACGTCTTGTCGTTTGCGGCGCTGGCTTTACTGGCATCGAATTGGTAGGTGCTTTGCATGATGGTAAAAATCGTTATGCTCAGATAGCCGACGTCGATCCTTCAGAAATTGAAATTTACTGTATTGAAGCCGTGGCCAACATCCTTCCGCAGTTTGACGATCAATTAACGCAATACTGCTTAGATTACTTAGATAAATGGGATGTTCATCTGTTAACTTCTAGTCCGATTAAGGCTATAAAACCAGAACGGGTTGTTTATAGTAATAATGACACCGATAAAGAATTAGAAGCTGGAACGATTATCTGGACAACTGGCGTAAGTGGAAGCCACGTGATGGGTGAGTCTGGCTTTAGCGAAAAACGCGGTCGTGTGATGGTAAATGATGACTTGACAGATCCAGATCACAATAATATTTATATTATCGGTGACGTTGCAGCTGTTATGGATAAAGAAAGTGAACGTCCTTATCCTACGACAGGACAAATTTCTTTACAAATGGGCGAACAAGCCGCTAAAAATATTATGCATCAGGCTAAAGGAGAAGCGACTAAAAACTTTACTTTCAAAAATCTTGGTTCCGTTGCTTCTATTGGCAATACACATGCCTTTGGTTACGTGGGAAGCACAGGCGTTAAAGGATACCCGGCTTCCTTTATGAAGAAAATGATTATGAATCGTTCTCTGTTGAAAACAGGCGGTTTGAAAGAAGTTATGGCTAAAGGTCGTTTTGATTTATATCATTAAAGTGATGCTTACCTTAGAAATATGAAAAAATAAGCAAATCTGTCTACTTCTAGACAAGTTTGCTTATTTTTTATGCTTGTTTTATCTAAACCAACTGCTGGTAATCAACCGAAGATTGGCTATCAAAAAGCTGATAAGTAAGTTTTTCTTCAATGTCATCATAGATAATAACCATACATTCATTATTTGGCTCAAAATCACCAATAGTAAAAATAGTATAACGATCTTTGATTACTTCTACATCTCGGATCGTTTGAGAAAAAACTTTACGAATGTGGGCTACTTTTTTTAGATAGGTGGTTGCCTTTTCGTTTGCTTTTTTCAAGGTGAAACCTTCATTTAAAAAGTCTTGGATTAATTCAACTTTGATCACTGTCAGCAAACGATAATTGCGAGGAGAAGATGGATCCTCTTTTACAATAGAGGTAATTAGCCCCTTTTCTTCCCAATAACGTAACTGTCTAGGAGAAGTTCCGCTCATTTTGCTTAATTCACTAATGCCGATTAATAAATCATCGCTGATTAATAGATCTTTCAAGGAATTTGCCATAAGATACCTTCTTTTTAGTATGATTATCTGAATTGTAACTTAGATTACATAATTGTCAAACTAGTTGACAAAGTTTGAGAAAAAGAATAAAGTAGTTAAGTTGAAAAAATAGAGAGGAAGAGAACTATGGGAAATGAACAACCAGTTGATATCCATGGAAAACCTTATAATCGTTCAATCATTGTTGCGATTTTAATGGTGGGCAGTTTTTGTACTGTATTAAACCAAACATTACTAAATACTGCTTTTCCTACCTTGATGCGTGCCTTTGATATTACTGCTTCAGATGTACAATGGCTGACGACAGGTTTTTTATTAGTTAATGGGATTATGATCCCTATTACAGCTTGGATGATCAATAAATTTAATTCGAAAAATTTATATTTATTTGCAATGCTTGTCTTTTTGATTGGAAGCATTATTTGCTTTATAGCACCTGTATTTTCAGTACTATTAATAGGCAGACTTATACAAGCTGCCGGCGTAGGTATTTCTATGCCCTTATTACAAAATATTATGTATACTATTTTTCCGCCTGAAAGACGCGGTGCTGCCATGGGAATGGTAGGAATTGTTATCGCGCTGGCACCAGCTTTAGGTCCAACTCTTTCTGGTTGGATTATCGATCATTATTCCTGGCGTCAATTATTTGGTATTGTGATTCCTATTGTGGTTTTAGTATTGGTTCTAGCATTTTTCTTAATGCGCAGCGTTATCCCGCTTTCCAATCCTAAAATCGATTTTCTATCAGTAGTATTATCTACTATAGGATTTGGCTCATTATTGTATGGCTTTTCTAGCGTGGGAAATAACGGTTGGGGAAGTTTTGAGGTCATTGGATTTATTGGAATTGGGGCTATTGTTTTGATCTTTTTTGCTTGGCGTCAATTGCATATTGAAAATCCATTATTGGAATTACGTGTGTTTAAATCATCAACTTTTACTTTAGCGGCTATTCTTGCGGGTGTAACTAATATGGCAATGATCGGTGTTTCAATGGTTGTACCTATGTATATCCAAAATATTCATGGAGAATCAGCACTGACATCGGGTTTAATGTTGCTGCCTGGGGCACTTGTTATTGGTGTAATGAATCCAATTACTGGTTCAATTTTTGATAAATATGGTTCTAAACGTTTAGCAACTATTGGCATGTTTCTTTTAACTTGTGCAACTGCGCCATTTGCGTTTTTGACAGAAACTACGCCTGCTGCTTATATCATTGTTTTGTATATCGTAAGAATGTTTGGTATTTCCATGGTCATGATGCCTGTAACAACTTCAGGGATGAATTCCTTGCCAGCTAAATTAATCAGTCATGGGACTGCTGTCAACAATACTTTTCGTCAAGTAGCTAGTTCTATTGGAACAGCGATTTTAATCAGTGTATTAACCAATGTGACAAATAATAACTTGCCTAAAGAAAGTATGGCAGAAAAAACGCCACTAGCTTACGGACAACAAGCTTTGGATGCTACTTTATCAGGGTATCGAGCGGCCTTTGCAGTAGCTATTTTGTTTTGTATCGTTGGTTTTGTGTTAACTTTCTTTATTAAGAAAACGCCAAAAAGTAAGGAGGCACGTATATGATTTTTATCATTCTTATTTTAAGTGCGGCAGCAACAGCCTTTTTCTTTATTTTAGCGCAAAAAAAGTGGCAACAACGCCTTTCCTTTGTATTCGCCATCTTTTTTCTCCTAAGTATTGTGTTAATTGTGGCTAATTTCAATCAACATTTCGGTATGAATCAAGCAACTAGTACGCAAACTGTGGAGCTAGTATCTTCTGTTAAAGGAGAAGATACCGATGTCTTATTGTACAAGCCTTTAGGCGATGGCACAGAAAAAGTTTATTTATATCAAACAGAGTCGATGGATAAACCAAAATCAGCGGGTAGTCAAGGTGTAAAAAATCATATAAATCAAGATGCGGACCAAGCGCAACTTACGATAAAAACAACAGAATGGGTTTATAAGAATGATTTTTATCAAACGTTGTTTGCTATGGCCGGAAATAATCATGAGTTTATTCAACAGGATAATCAGTTTGATCTACCTTCTGATTGGGAAGTGTTAAGCGCAGAATAATTCGCTTATTTAAAAAAAAATTATCGATTTCAATATTTGTTTTTTTATAGAAAAGGATAGCTATTTATCCATTTCATAGGAGCTTAACTTTCAAACGTTAAGCTCCTATTTATTAAAAAATAGTTGAATATTTTTTCCTTTTTAAAAAGGAAATATGTTATTTAATAAAAATTAATAATGCATTTTTTTACAAAATGAATGCGTTTTATGTTATCTTTGAATTAGTGGGATTAAAGAAAAGGTCTAGTTAAGATTCTTTTCGTATTTTGTTTGCTATAAGCTATCTAATAATAGTTCTTTATTTTAATTTGTCAAAAGTTAAAAATAGGTCTAATTATGATAGCAAATATTTGGTGCTTGAGGTAAGTGCCGGCTTTTAATAAGCACTGAAATTGAAAGCACTTATTTTGCTGGTGGCATTCGGTAAGTTATTTTCGTTGTTAGGCAGATGTTTGACGCAGGAACGGTTTGTAAAAAATATCAAGGAGGTATTGGATTGGCATACCAAACAGTAAATCCATATACAAATGAATTAGTAAAAGAGTATCCTAATGCTACAGATCAACAGTTAGAAGAAGCTTTACAAACAGGACAAAATCTATATGAAGAATTTAAAAAACAGCCGGTAAAAGAACGTGGAGAAATTTTACACAATATTGCCTCTAAGATTCGCGAAAAAGCAGATGAATTAGCGCGAGCTTGTACGATCGATATGGGGAAATTACTGACTGAATCACAAGGTGAAGTAGAGTTGTGCGCAGTTATTGCCGACTGGTTTGCAGACCACGGAGAAGAAATGTTAAAACCTGAAGAAATCGAAACAACTGCCACAGGAACAGCTGAAATCCAGCATCATGCTACAGGTGTTTTGATGATGGTAGAACCATGGAACTTCCCTTATTATCAAATTATGCGGGTATTTGCCCCTAATTTTATGGTAGGAAATCCCATGATTTTAAAACACGCTTCTAATACACCGACTTCTGCTCAAATGATGGCAGATGTTATTCTTGAAGCAGGCGCGCCTAAAGGTTCACTTACCAACTTGTTTTTAACTTATGATCAAGTAACTGCAGCTATCGAAGATCCACGAGTACAAGGAGCTGCTTTGACAGGTTCAGAACGAGGCGGAGAAGCTGTAGCTGGTGCTGCTGGTAAAAACTTGAAAAAAACGACGATGGAACTTGGCGGTATGGACCCATTTGTTGTATTAGATGACGCTAATATGGATGACGTTGCAGATATTGCTTGGCGTTCACGTTTATACAATACTGGACAAGAATGTACATCCTCAAAACGCTTTATTGTAATGGAAAATGTCTATGATGAATTTGTTGAGCGTTTGAAAGAAAACTTCAGTAAAGTGAAGCCAGGTGATCCATTAAATCCAAACACTACACTAGCACCAATGAATACGAAAAAAGCAAAAGAAGACTTGCAAGAACAAGTTGATGAAGCTGTAAAAGCAGGGGCTAAGGTGGTTTATGGCAATGAACCAATCGACCTAGCTGGACAATTCTTTATGCCAACGATTTTAACTGATGTTGATCGTAACAATCCAGCTCATACAACTGAAATGTTTGGTCCAATCGGAGTTGTTTATAAAGTTTCAACTGAACAAGAAGCTATTGAATTGGCAAATGATTCCTCTTACGGTCTAGGAGGCGTCGTGTTTGCTGGTGATAGTGAACATGGTGCCGAAGTTGCTTCACAAATTGAAACAGGTATGGTTTTTGTTAATAACTTCAGATACTCCTTGCCTGAATTGCCATTTGGCGGGGTGAAACGTTCTGGTTATGGCCGAGAAATGAGCCGCCTTGGACAAATGGCTTTTGTTAATGAGAAATTAATTGTAAAAGCGGATAAACCAGATATGAACAATCTTGCTGGAGGATTAGTTGCAACCAGCAATCCTGAATAGAATAATTACTAGACGCTGTTATTGTTTTTAAATAGCAGCGTCTTTTTTAGCCTATGATTGAAGAAAAACCAGTACAATTTCTTTTGAGAAAGGATTGTACTGGTTGTTTTGTACTATAATCAACAACCATGAATTTTTTCCTAATTTTCCTAGATTAAAAAAATTTGCAAAAAAAGTTTTTTAATTTCTCATAAGATGCTATGATAAGACATTGGGGGAAAGCAGATGTTAAAAAAATCTAGGAAGAACGGGAATTTATATTTTATAATTGCGTTATTGATTATGGCTATCTTATTTTATAGCTCGTCACAAACTTATGAAACACAATCACAAGTCTCTTTATTAGAAAGTATTTTTAAAAATGAACCTTTTAAGGAGCAATTGAATAATATTTCATTTAAGTATGCAGATGATGTGGTAAGTATTGAAGAAAAGGGATATTTTTCTTTTGTGGAATTTTTTATGCGTAAATTAGCTCATTTCGTAACCTATTTTCTTTTAGGGGGTAGTTTTTTCTTAAGTCTATTACCCAAATTAAAAGTTGCCGGTTTTGCTACTTTTTTTAGTTGGTTTTCGGCCACAGGGTACGCGGGAATGGATGAATTTCATCAGATGTTAACACAAGATCGGACCCCACTATTTCAAGATGTAATGCTGGATTCTTTTGGCGCTTTAACTGCTGTTTTATTATGCTGGTTAGTGCTGAAGCTAAAGAAGAGGCGTGTCTTGTAAAAACAGGGGTAAAACAGTTATAATATAAAGGTAAACAAAAGTTGGTTTGCATATGTTCAACCAATTTTTTACAAGGAGGAGATTTTTTTGTCAGGACATAGTAAATGGAATAATATTCAAGGCAGAAAAAATGCACAAGATGCTAAAAAAGGTAAAATCTTTCAAAAAATATCTCGTGAAATATACATGGCTGCTAGAAATGGCGGACCTGATCCAGACACAAACTCATCTTTACGAATGGTAATGGATAAGGCTAAATCTGCGAACATGCCTAATGATAATGTGGAGCGTGCGATAAAAAAAGCAACGAGCAGTGCAGATGGTGCTAACTACGAGGAAGTAACTTATGAAGGTTATGGTCCAGGTGGTGTTGCTATTTTAGTTGAAACTTTAACCGATAATCGTAATCGTACGGCAACGGACGTACGAGTTGCTTTTGATCGTAATGGCGGTAGTTTAGGTGAAACAGGTTCAGTGAGCTATATGTTTGATCGTAAAGGCTATATTGCCATTGAAAGAGAAAACTTAAGTTTAAGTGAAGATGACATGTTAGAAAAAGTTTTAGAAGCAGGTGGAGAGGACCTGCTGACTTCTCCTGAAGTATTTGAGATTTATACAGCTCCGGAAGATTTTACTGATGTACGAGACTTTTTGGAAAAAGAATTTACCTTGGCACAAGCAGAGCTAACCATGGTGCCACAAACAACTGTTTTATTAGAAGGTAAGAAAAAAGAGCAATTTGAGCATTTACTGGATAAATTAGATGAAGATGATGATGTTTCAGAAGTTTATACTTCTATTGAAGCATAAAAAAAAGAGAGGCAAAAACCTCTCTTTTTTTTACTCTTTTAAATAACTACTACAGGTGTACCTACATCGATATCATTAAATAATTCTTTCATCACGCCAGGTGGTGTATTGATACAACCATGAGAGCCGCCTTCTTTCCAGCGATCACCGCCAAAAGTTGGTTGCCAATCTGCATCGTGGATACCAACGCCTGTCCAATCGATAGGTAACCAAAAATCAACGGGAGATTCATAATCTTCTCCTGTCAAGGTAGCATCCTTTTCTTTATTCCAAACATAAAACACGCCGGTTGGTGTTTTTGTTTTTGGTTTCCCAGAAACAATATCTGTATCTAGAACAGTTTCCCCGTCTTTATAATACCACATATGTTGATTTTTTAAGTCGACCTCTACATAAGTATCATCAACTAAAGGCTCACTTGGATCAGCACTACCTTCAACAATAGGGGAGCGTTCAAAATCTTCGCCTGCTAAGACATTTTCACTTAATGCTTCTGTTTCCTGATCTGTAGCAATCGTCCAACTTAAAGTTCCCGGTTTGACTGTTACTTCATCTTGTTTTGTACTATCAAATTTTGTGTCATTTTCGCTTGTATTGTACTTATCGCCTAGTTCTTCTACATATTCTTGAACTTTTTCTTGGTTTACATCAACTTTTCCGTCTTCATCGTTGTATTCAACCCAATCCATAATTTTTTCTTGCGGGATTTCAACGTCTTTCCCGTTAATTTTATATGTACCCTTTATTTGAGCTACACTGTTTAACTGATCGAGTTCTTTATTTAAATCTTCGTCATCTGAAGTGACATCGGGTTCTTTTTGATAGCTGTTTAATTCTAGCTCGTTTTTACCTTCTAAAACATCTTTTTGGAAATTTTCGCTAGCTTGTTTGCTATCAATCTCGTCCCCTTGTTTTTCCGGTTCGATGACAAAACCATCGTCATCTTTATCAATTTTAGCATTTTCAGTTTGTGTTCGGTCCTCATTTACAGCAGCCAATTCTTCTTCAATTGATTTTGTTTGTTGGTTGAGCGTTTGTTTGTCAAAGGCGGCTGTATTAAGAGACAATTTTTGCTTGCTAGTTGATAAAGAAGAAAGCCCCCATTGCCAGTTGTTCTGCTCGTTGATCATGGATTCTAACTCGTCTGAAAAATCAGTTTCTAGTCCTAAATCGACTTTTTTCAGCGTTTTCCATTCTTTACCATCTTGTTCTATTGTAAATTCTTGGGCGTCATAGCGTTCATGCAATACATCACTGGCCTGTTGGGCTGTTAAATTACTTACTTTTGTGCCATTAATGAAGGTATCAGGTAAAAAGTGATCGGAATAATGCATACTACGATAAGCATACCCTCCAACTGCCACAATAAGTACTACAAGCAAACCAATGAGAACCCCACGGGTCGACTTTTTCATCTTCGGACGTTTATCTAAACGTGACATGCAAATTGTCAGCTCCTTAAACTAAATAAATTCTCCTGAATGATTTATAAAAATTTGTGGATAACGCATTCGACTGTTCAACGAGGTGACTTTTATGTTATTTTCCCTTTTTATCGCCGCTTTTGAATAAAGAATAGAAAGGGATGATCGAACGACGCTAAAAAAAGATAAAATTCTTCCTAGAGAATGAAAGCCAAGCCTTTTTTATCAAGAGGAAAAGGGGAAAAGTAAACTAGA
>FLSG01003500.1_pt2 | contig 13352 bp, 16 predicted proteins | sample 1550511 | NCBI WGS metagenome assembly FLSG01 (sample SAMEA4031768, study PRJEB14383) | metagenome | biome: human; feature: oral; material: saliva | place: Philippines | collected 2014
AATACAGTTCGACCTTCTGCTTCTAATAGTATTACTTCTGGTATGAATAATACTGCATCTGGTCCGGGCAGTATCGTAGCAGGTTGGTATAATACAAACTCTGCTACTCACAGCTTGGTAGTAGGTACTAGCAATACTGTTGGTGGTACTAATAATATCGTAGGCGGCTTTGGCCATGCCAATAATGACAATGCGATTAATTCTTTATTAGTTGGTTCATATAATAGTATTGACGGACATGACTCTGTGGCTTTAGGTAAGAATAATACCATTAAAGGTAATAATGCTTTGGTAGGTGGTACTGGTGCTACGGTTCAAGGTAATAATGCCATCGCCTTTGGTGATAGTGCTAAAGCAACAAGCGATGATGCGTATGCGATTGGTCGTAAAGCAGAAGCGACTGCTCTAAATACAGTTGCTATCGGTAATAATGCAAAGGCCAATAACATAATGGGCACAGCGATTGGTTATAATGCAAAGGCAAAAAATGACTATGCTACCGCAGTAGGTTATATGAATACTGCATCTGGTAATCAAAGTTCTGCTTTGGGATATGAAAATGAAGCAGCTGGTCATAACGCATCTGCATTAGGTTCTAACAATACTACTAGTGCTGATTATAGTAATGCTATTGGTTATAAAAATACGGCTTCAAATACACAAGCTACAGCAGTTGGTGTTCAAAATACAGCTTCTGGTGATTCAGCTTTTGCAGCTGGCACCTTATCTAGTGCAACTAAGAAAGACTCCGTAGCTATTGGTCATACTGCTAATGCAACTGGTGAATATACAGTAGCTATCGGCTCTAATGCAGAAGCTGGTGATGATAATACTATTGCTATTGGTCATAGTGCAGTAACTGGTAAAAAAGGCAGTATTGTTATCGGTAGTGATGTTAAAAACACTAACGGTTATGGTATCGTTATTGGTAATAGTAGTTCTACCAATAGTCTAGGTGGTGTTGTTATCGGCGACAACAGTAAATCTACTTTTGATAATGGTGTAGCAATTGGTAACAGCAATGAAGCTCATAACAATGCAACTGCTGTAGGCAGTATTGCTACAGCTACTGGTGTAAGTTCTGTTGCTATTGGTCATATAGTTAATGCAGAAGGCACGAATGCTGTTAATATTGGTACATTTAATGAAGGTGCTTCCAAATATTCTACTTTAGTTGGTAGCAATAACTATGTGACATATAGTGACCATTTAGAAGACCCAGAAGCGAATACTGTAATTGGTAACGCAAATGTCGCAACAGATAGCTATCATGTAACAGTGCTTGGTGCAAATAATAATATTAGTACCGCAGACTATTCTGTTGCTATTGGTCATGATACAAATATTACAGTCGGCGAATCTGTAGCTATTGGTCATAATGCTAAAGCTGATACAGTAGTTGGTACTGCTTCTTCAAATATCGCTGGCAATACTTATAACTTTGCTGGTGCAACTCCTATCGGCACTATATCTATTGGTGATGCTGACAAAGAACGTACTATTACAAATGTAGCAGCAGGTCGCGTGTCTGCAACATCAACTGATGCAGTCAATGGATCTCAATTACACGCTATTAAAGATGTTGTAGATAATCATGAAAACCGTATCACTACGATAGAAGGCGATATTAATACGTTAAATAATCGTATTATTAATGGTGGCGCTAATAGCTTACATGAAGCTAAAGCGTATACTGATCAACAAGTGTCTAGCGTAGCGGCGGCTTCTGCAGCACTAGCTGGCTTGCATCCATTAGATTTTGATAAACATGACAAATGGTCTTACTCCGTTGGCTTTGGTAACTATAAAAATGCTAATGCTGCGGCTTTAGGTGCATTCTATCGTCCTAATAAAAACACAATGTTTAACGCTGCCACTACCGTTGGTAACGGCCGTAATACGATCAGCTTAGGTGCTAATTTCAAATTTGGTAAAAGCTCTGAAGAGGTAACTACTGAAGAGGCTGCACAACTCAAGAAAGATATGAAAGACTTATCTGAAAAATATAATGAATTAGCACAAAAATATAATGAATTGGCAGCTAAATTAGAATCTAAATAATATAATCAATACTCCTACAAGATGTACTTGTAGGAGTATTTTTTTGTACGCCGAATAGGCATGATTAAACCTCCAGTGATCTATTATAGAAATTATGCCATAGCAGTATAATAGAGTTTAGGTTTTGGAACCTAAAATATAATATAAAATATAAAATTAGGTTTTAAAACCTTAAAATGATATAATAGATATAGAATTAGGTTTTAAAACCCATTTAGGGAGGAGGCGAGTGCATGTCATTAGTATCACGACCATATTATTTAGATTTTCTACGAAGACATAAAGATAGACCTATTATTAAGGTTGTTTCTGGTATACGGCGTTGTGGTAAATCTACGTTGTTTAAGCTGTTTCAAGATGAGCTATTAGCCGATAATGTAACAGCGGAACAAATTATTGATATTAATTTTGAGTTGATGGAGTATGATAAGCTAAGAGATTATCGGGCTTTATATGAATACATTAATGAACGGATTATTCCAAGTAAAAAAATGTATCTATTCCTCGATGAAATTCAGCATGTACCATCCTTTGAGCGTGTAGTAGATAACTTTTTTGTACAAGATAATGTTGATATATATATTACAGGTTCTAATGCTTATTTTATGTCATCTGATATGGCTACACTTCTCACCGGTCGCTACGTACAAATTGAGATGCTTCCCTTATCGTATAAGGAATACGTCGATGCGTATAGTGAAAGTGGGCTTTCACGAATGGTCTTATACGAAAAATATGTAAGTGAAGGCTCATTCCCGGGGCTGTTGCATATGTCGGAAAATTGGCAAGGACGGCAGGATTATTTACAAGGTTTATTTAATACTGTTGTTTTAAAAGATATTGTTGATCGATTAAAAATTGCAGATATTAAATTACTTGAAAGTATCGTGAGATATATTTTCGCCAATATTGGTAGTTTGATTAATCCCACAAAGATTGCAAATGCATTAACAAGCGCAGGTCGAAAGGTAGATAACAAAACTGTAGAACGTTATCTTAGGGGCTTAGAAGATAGTTTACTGTTGTATAATACAGAGCGATTTGATGTGCGTGGCAAAGAATTATTAAGATTACGGACTAAGTATTATGTAGTGGATATGGCTTTTAAGCAACTATTACTACCTGATATTAACCGTGATAGGGGACATATATTAGAAAATGTTGTATACCTTGAGTTGCGGTGTCGAGGATATACAGTATATGTTGGCCAATTAACAAAGGGAGAAATAGATTTCGTTGCTCAAAAGCCTGGTGGCATATTAGAGTACTACCAAGTATCAGAAAGTGTATTAGATCCAGCCACTAGAGATAGAGAGTTAGCACCATTAGAAGCAGTTAAGGATCAGTATCCTAAATTTTTACTTACTATGGATGAGCTCTATAAACCTCATAATTATAATGGAATTCAGCAATGTAATGTATTAGATTGGTTATTAGGGATGTGATAATTCACATCCCTATTTTTGTGTCTATATGTTGTTATTTAAGATACTTATAAATTGTGCTGTTTAAATTGTAATAATGCTATAATTAGATTAAATAGAGTGTTTGTAAAAGGTAGTTATTTATGTAAAGGTGTATCCTTATGAGTTTTTACAATTGGATTCAAGAAAAATTATTTGACAATTACGAAGAGTGGCGCATGAAGTGCCCCGATTATAATCGGAATGGTTTTAACATAGTCGGCATAGATAATACACTGCAGGCTATGCGTGATGGTTATTTCATGTATATAGAATTATACCCACCTCATGCCATCGATGGCTGCACTGCGATGAAAGCACGTGTAGGGAAAACGAAGGATGCCGTAGATATATTCTTAGACATCGATAGTAAAACCTATCGCATGGCTGATGTAAGTTATCCTGATGCAGTGAAGATGATGAGGGCTTTTGTGAAAAAGCGGAGATTGCCTGATTGTAGTTTGTGTGTAGAAGTAGCGTATCTAGATATCGATCAGATGCGATCTACATTTACAGAGTTAGCAACGTTGTTGCTAGGCGATGCTAAACAAGCCAAATCATTCATGTCCAAGGCAAAGTTGCGTTCCATGGAAGACTTAGAAGATAGCTGGTGGAACCTCTATGAGAAGTTGCTATCTACTGGTCGTGCTAGAGAGTTATCTTTGAAAATCGAATTAGAGGATTTCCTTTATTATGTGCAGAAGTTAATACGTAATAAGTCTTTAGATACTAGCGAAAATCTAACTATTGATACAGCAGGATTAGATGAAGAACAATGTATTATGGACTGGTGTGCACATATTAATGCCACATGGAAAACGCATAAGTTAGTAGATATGGACATAGGAACAGATAGCTTTGTACTTATGGTGCTTTCACATGAGGAATTTAAAACAGCACAAGAACTAGCGAAAGAATTATTACATAGAATCGATGTAGCTGAACGCTCATGATATAACAGAAATTATGATGAGTAGTGTGATTATAATGTAGGAGAGAGTCATATGAGTATTGTACGTCTACCAGAATATGAAGCAGAGTTTGAGCCGGAAGTATTTGAAATTTATGCATTGCCGCGCAGTGATGCGAATGGGGCTAGTCCTTATTTAGATAAGTACCATAGACCGCTGGTGTCTACCGATGCTATCCTAGATACTCGGACGGGCGTACTTGACCGTAGTGAAGGTATTTTGACGTGGATTATTGAGGGTCTTGACGATAGATGGGGTTATTCTTTTGAGCCGCACGGTGTCTATAAATTATTAGTTAAGAAAGCTAAGCCCATAGAGGATTTAGGCTATATGCGTCCCTCTTGGAATAATCGCTATTATGTACTTGAGGTGTTAGAGGAGCATGCCAAACATAGCGAGTTAGAGGCCTTGTCGGCTTATTTGAAAACCCCTAAATACCTTCATACCGATAGAGGTGATTTCCTGTTAAATCGCGAGTATCAATATTACACAGCGAGAATTGATGATTATGCTTTCACCATTGATGTAGACGAGGGTTCTGATGAAAGCTGCACTGTGGCATTGGAGGCTTTCAATAAAATCGATAATTTCAAAGAATTTGAACAACGAATTAGTGCATATATTAGTGAAACATTGCTAGATCTTGCTAATTATTGGCTAGACAACGACGACCAAGATCCGATTACGGCGGACGTATTTGCCAAGCGTATTACTATGGGCGAATTGGTATTTCGCAACGATGGCACCATAGAGGTCTATTATGACGATGACGATATTTTCTGGGGACACTGCATCATAGCCAATATTGATGCGGATGGAAACCCTGTTAGTGCGGATATTGCAGGATAATGAACTAGTGAAGTGTGACGAACTAGTGGGGTATCATAATGATAAAATCTGAATTAATGACATTATGGAACGTTGAAAGCTGGACTGTAGAACCGCATGGCGTTTACTTTGTAGCCCGTCAATTAGCGGCCGATGGAGTCGCAAATCACGAAGATCATACAATAGAGACTCAAGTAAAAAATCTTGTAGAGGATACAGTAAAAACTCAAGTAGAAAATGTAGAACAACCCTTCAATAGCCTCAATATTAGCTGCTCTGGTTATACAGAGGACGAGGTGCTTTCACTAACAATCTGGCAAAAATTGTATGCTCAATTAGATGAGTTAGACCAAGTGGCACAGGAAATCATCCAAAAGGAGATTCCTCCAGACGAGTCTGTGGTACTAGAGCTAACAGATATTATGCTAGATACATGCGGATGCTATGGAACATTTGCACTAGGTTATGATGTAGGCGAATCGACCGCGGGACATCTGTATGTATTAGTATCTTTTGATGAAAATTTTATGGCTCAACAAGATGTGATTTATGAAACCTTATAGAGTTGTATTAAAGTGGTGACACGGGTGTTGTAGACTACCAAAAAAATAAGTGATACATAGGAGAGAGACGATGGAAAATCTGTATAAAGAATTAAGAAGCTTTTTTGCCAATGATATTGACCTAACTGATTTGTTTGATTCCGAAGCTATCATCTGGATTGATTGGCGCGAGTATGACGAAGATGTAGTGCGCTATTTTAATGATATGATGACTGAGCCTATCGATATTGAAATAGTCAGTAATGGCAAGCCTTATGGTGACGATATTGTATTGAAAAATGGCAACAAAGAGCTGCAAATTCCTTATGATGATGAACAAGATCGGGATGTGACCATTAAATATTTCAATGACTTTGTTAAGCCTGATTATGAGGTGCGTTGGTTTACTGAAAGCCTTGGGAACGATACACTCGGATTTACCGTGCTTTCAGGGGCGGAATGGACGAAATTAAACGATGAATTTGGTGCGGATGTGGTTCGCTATTATTTTGAACCTATCGATTTTGAAAGCGATATGTTTAATCTAGGCATGGACGAAGTCTCTGCATTGCTTGCGTTGCGGGAAGACAGTGAAGGTGTTAATACTGAATTTACTACACAATTAGACTGGATTAGAATTATCAACAAAGAAAAGGCCTTAACTGAACAAAAAGAGAACGGACAAATTGACTTAAAACAGTACATGGTCGCTAAAAAAGAACTACAACAGATTAAGGATGATTTTATTGCCGCTCATGGTCCGATGAAATAACCGGCCATGAGCCGATAGAATAAGAGGTTATCAATATGGACTATTTAGAAATATTACGAAATGACGCTAAACTAGCTGAAGAGTTTGATATGCTATTTGATTTTCACCTATTAGACGGATTGGAAGAACAAGATACTGCTGAAGGGCGTTGTACCTTCTCTTTGCCTGGGATGGCTTTCGGTCGTGATGGTGCCGGTGGCGAATATCATCAATTAGAGGATGGATCTATCGGATATATGAGTAGCGAAGGAGAATGTGGTCGCATAGCTGAAAGTGTAGATGATTTAATTTATTTATTGGTGTATAGCATTTGCTGGCATGATTATTGTGACGCCAGCCAATATACGGACATATCTACTCTCGAAGCCTATGCCAATGAGCGCCATGATGAAATCGCTTCTTATACAGAAATGGACGTATGGGAAACCGTTGCTGAGGCGCTAGGCATGCCTTTAGAAGCAAATGTGGCTGCTGAATTACAAAAATTCTATGATGCGGCGCATCGAGAACCTTTATATACAAGTTATTTCCACGAAGATGATGGAACCGTTACAGAATCACAAAATCTGTTTTTCTAGACGTATTGCTTAAAAGGAAAATTATATGGCTATTGATGGAGTAAAAATCATAGATAGTGATGATGGTCATGATATTTATAATTTAATTGTTGAGCGCTATAGAGATGGTATCAGTATTGATACCATTGTTTCAGAAATTTTAGGTGAAGAGCAGAATTATTGCACTGACGAATTCTATACAGAAATTTATTGGACTGCCGTAGCTTATTCGCTGTGGAAGATAGGTCATCTGTCAGAGAATATCAAAGAGAAAGCTTTAGACATAATTGGGAAGGGCGCTCATGAGTTTTGGCTAGAAATTGATAGTAAGGCCCTCAAACAGCGTCAAAAGGTGTTAGATAGATTAGCTGTACAGCTACAAAGTGAAAATCCAAAACCGCTTAAGGTTCGTAAATCTAAAACAAAGCGAGAACCTCATGTTAAGGTGGGCGACGTATTAGCTGTTAAGTTTGAAAACGAGTATGGAGCTATTTTTGTATCTGACGTGGATCAATCACCGCGAAAAATCGAATATCATTTGGCTTGTACGAGGCTTTTACAAAAAGAAAAACCTACAATGGAGCAGTTTTTAAATAGTAAAATCGCCTGCCGAAAAGATAATACAAATTTCGGTATCGATACCGACTGTTGGTTTAATCATAAAGATCTAGGACTATTACTAGACCATTTAGAAATCATTGGGGCTGTTGAACTGTATCCGTGTAAATTGTGGAAACTAGCACCAGCAGGCACGTTGGAAGATATCTATGAGGAGATTACAGATAATCCTAGGCTAGGAAAACTGCGTCTTATAGATACCTATGAACTGGTAAAAGAGGTTATTCAGAAATAATCGTAGGATAACGCGGTACTATATGGACGTAGATATAAATGTACATATGTGTAACTATAAAGGTGTAAATAGAATGGATGAAGGAACTCAAACATATATAGAAACTGTGAAAGTTAGTGATATACCCTGGCATCGGTTGACCACAACTTACGGCCGTGCTACAGATTTTCCTGCTCATCTTGAGGTGTTGTGGGATATGAAGGACGTTGATGCCATTGATGCGGCAGGTGAAGAGCTGGCCCAAAACATTGAGCATCAATCGACTTTATGGCATGCTACGCCCTTTGCGTTGGTTTTTCTATTACGTATTTTTAAAAAAGCCGTTGAAGAACAAGGTCATAATGAAATCGCAAGATATTTAGTAGAAGAATTAGCTGAGTTATTCCTTATTATTGCAGAGTGTATTAGAGATGGTCTTATCCTAGAACATGCAGACCCACTACCAAGTTTTGCGGATATGCTCAACGAAGAATACCTTTGGTCTGAAGAATACGATGAAGACGAAGATATTTGCAGATATGAGGATGAAGAGGTATTTCCGGATGACCTATTCTTTAGTTTCTACTACTATTCTTTACAAGTGCTTCTATTATGTAAGCCATTATTGGATGAAGCTAATGAAGAAGAGGGAAAATTGCTAGAACTACTGACAGAGATTGACCACTAATAATCTATGGAGGTTATACTCTATTAAATATTTATAGAAATCATAGATTATTAAATATCTAGGGAGATTCTAGATTACTAGTTATCTACGGAGGGTTTAGACTATGGGATTGATTGCAAATTATAGCTGTTTAAGCGATGCGAATTTAAAAGAGCTTAAAGCCATGGGCTCAGAAGAAGAGGAAATTCTTGAAAGTGTTGAAGAGTGGAATGACGGCGATGAGTTATTGCTTGATATCGACAAGATGTGGGATGTACTCCATTTTGTGCTAACGGGTGTGGGCACTGACCATAAAGACGATAAAAATCCTCTTAGCCAAGCGGTACTAGGCGTAATGGCTGTTGAGGATATATCAGACTATGTAGCATATACAGAACACAATCATTTAGCCAATATCGTGGCAGCTCTAGATCAATTTGATATTGAAAACGCTCTGGAATCTTTCGATATGAAAGCCTGTAAAGAGGCTGAGTTATACCCAAATATTTGGGACTATGACGAAGAAGAGGAGGAAATCATAGATGAGCTTCTCCATGACTTCGAGCAGATGAAACGCTTTTATAAACAAGTGCTAGAGGCTAACGGGCATGTGCTTGTATCGATTTGCTAGGCCTGTTATAATCTGTTGGCTATGGCTCTGGTTATAGATAAACTAATTATAGGACTGACGAAGATGAGGAATTGTAAATGGCAGTGTTAACAGAAAAGCAAATTAAATATGGCTTTGACTACTATCATAAGGATGAGAAACAACTAAAATCTGTAGTTGAGGTTTCTGAATATGATGGTGAAGACAAGCTGATGATTAATTGCACACAGCTAGATGAAGACTATTCTGCTAAAGATAAGAAACGCATTTTACAGGAGTGGTGTAGTTTTTTAGTTGAACATCCAGATACTTTTACAGAGCTCATGTTTTGTACAAGAATGCCACAGGAGTTATTTGATGCGGTGTGTGCCCAGCGTAGACTTAAAAGGTTACATATAAAATGGGGCGTTTATCCAGATATTTCAAGATTAGAGAACTTACAAGAACTAGAATATTTACACATTGGGTCCGGAAGAAGTGTATCGAGCTTAGAGCCTATTTCAAGATTAGTAAATTTAGTAGCGCTGTCGATTGAAAACTTTCAAAAAATTGATGATTATGCTCCATTAGCTAATCTAAAACATCTTGAAAGTCTCGCCTTAGAAGGTGATTTTGCTGCTCCTAAAATTCTTAAGGTTCAATCCTTAGAATTTTTACGCCATATGAAACAGTTGCGCTTTTTTAGCTTTTTAACGGCAAAGGTGATAGATAAAGACTACTCTTCCATTTTAGAACTCAATAATCTAGAACATCTTACGTTAAAATCTTGTAAAGAGGTTAAGCAGTTGTATCCTCAATTCGTTAAACTACCAAAATTAAAATATGGCACAGTTTTAGAACGACCAGAATTATATGAGAAATAAGGCTTGAGATATAAGTCATGAGCTATAACTTATAAGATATAAAAGGGAGTAATCATAATGGATAAAGCGCGTAAAAAGGAATTATTGAAAGGCTATAAAGCTAAAGAGAAACAGAGTTTTCTAGATAGCTTACCTATGGATGAAGAGTTGTTTTGGAATCTCTTTGATTATGTAGACGAGAAATTAGAAACAAATGACGGTTGCGATCATAGTTTGACTTTCACCAGAGAGTTTTTAGAAAAACAAAAGGTAGATGTTGAAAGTGTACTAGACTGGATTATCAATGAAGGTGGCGGTTGTGATTGCGAGGTTCTCTACAATGTAGAAGAGAGATTTGAAGAGTAATATCTATGTAATTGGGAAGGTTTTCGTATACAGCTTGTTTTTGACTTAGAGCAAACTGTAAGCAGTCTAATGTAAATTTATTTGTGATTTTGGTAACCAAGTAATCTTTGGTAAAAATCATAGTATACTAGAAATGTTAAATACTGCCGGCGATATTAGCGATTTTGTCTAAGAAGCGTCGGCGTTTTTCGTCCGAGCTATTTTCCGTGCCTGCTAATTGGGTATGTGTAACCGGTTTGAAACCGCAGGATTTTAGTACTTGATCTTTCATGACTTTGCCGTAGTCTTGTATAAATAGCGTTACAAAGGATGGCGTGTTGTGGGTGGTGATGATCCAAGCGGATTTTCCTTGTAAATGACCTATAAGGCCTCTTTTACCATATGAATAGGCAAAGCCCGCTGTAAATACGCGATCGATAAAGCCTTTGAGTATAGCTGGCATGCCGCCCCACCAAATAGGGTAGATAAAGATGATATGGTCCGCCCAAGTAATCAAATTACGATACTTTTCCATGTCCGGCACAGTGCTTAAATCTCGACGTTTGTGCGTGTCATCAAATCGCAATACAGGATCGAATTGCTCCTCATATAGATCCAAGGTTTTTACATTGTGGTCTTTTGAAAGATTCTGCTGCACTACTTTCAGAATAGCACTGTTAAAACTTTGATGATTAGGATAGGTGTAAATGATTAAAATGTTCATGGCTAGTTCCTTTCTGATTAATTATCGTTGCTTGAGAGAATCTGTATAATAAAATGGTATCTATATTAAGTTAAAGTCTAGTGAAGAACATTTATTCTGAAAGTAAATGACGATAGAATTTGCTGAGGATGTATTGTTAATTCCTTGTATTTGCAAGTGTTACCATAAAGGTTTATAGTATAGGCATGTGGTGTAATTATTCACATACCTATTTTCTTTATAAGGAGGACGCTATGCAACACGTTCAAACCCGCAGTACTACATCCGCGTTAGTACTCACAGCCGTATTGATTGCCCTCGCTACATTGCTTACAATGTATACGAAAATTCCAGTACCTGGCATACGCGGCTATTTCAATGTTGGAGATGTCGTTATCATGACATCCGCTTTATTATTAGGTCGAAAATATGGTGCCTATATCGGTGCTATCGGACCAGCGCTAGCTGATTTATTCCTCGGCTACGCAGTTTTTGTACCAATCACCTTTGTGGTGAAAGGCATTGAAGGCTATCTTGTCGGTACTGTCTATAACAATAAGACAACTACCTCTGCTTTGGTAGCAACTATCGTAGGTGGTATTATTATCGTAGCAGGCTACTTCATCGCCGAATACTTCGTATTTGATCCAGGCGTAGCCATTGCCGGTATTTTAACTAACACCATTCAAGCCGTTATGAGCGTTATCGTGAGCATGATACTCTATGCGATTTTGCGTAAACGATTGGGATAGGATTAATAAATTGAAAGCACAGATAGAATTATTAGAGGCTATTGCATTGGCTGAGGAAGACGAACGAAAAGGTAGAATGGGTCCTATTGAGGATACTTTTATTAGCATAGAACAGTTGTTAGCTGAGGCTGAATAGTCATGATATAGATGAATAAAGGGAGACTCCGTTCTGAGTCTCCCTTTTGTAGTTATTTCCTTTGGAGCATTGATAGTGCTGATTTGTCGTAATAACGACAAATGGCCCTTCGTTACCAACTGGTAGCTGAAAACGAAAGGCCATTTCTGCATGTTTTATAATGTTTTGGGATGAGCCTGACGGAACCACTCGTTGGCCATCTATCAATTAAATTATAGAGGGATTGTCACATATAGTCAGTTCGAACTAGATAAGTAAATATGATATCATTGTCAATTGATTGGCACTTGGACTAAATGGACATATTTTATTTGTTTTGTTAATATAAAACTCAATAATAATTTTATGTTGTGTGTTATGATTGGTGAAATTTTATGGTTAGAGTTTTATATTTATTTTTATTGCTAGTTGTTTTGAGTCCTATCAATGCTTTTGCTGATTATCAGAGGGACACGCTGGATATACAACGCTCTCTTCATGAGCAGATACAGTCTCAGTTAAAGGTTCCTGCTGAAGTCCTTAGAACGAAGAATGATAAAGATTATAGTTTTGCATTACTGATAAGAACGGATTCACAAGGACGTATTACTTCTGTTGAGTTAGATCCAAATGAGTATATATCTAATGATGAGATATATTCAAAATTAGTACAGTCTGCAAAAGATACAGTTTGGAATATAGGGTATATTGATGTTAAAGAAGCTCTTGTTATTCAAATTCCTTTTCATTTTATAATATCCTCTAAGGACGATGTGAATTGACAGTCTCTAGAATTAAGACTATACTATAAGTACAAAAGAGCCAGTTAACGTGTTCTAGGCGTTAGGCTCATCAAAGAATAAGGAATTTGATAAACCTAACGTGTCTAAGTATTGCAGTACTTAGTCTTAAACGTTAGGTTTATCTTATTTTGTAACTATTTGCTAGTTACTTTTTAAGAATTAACACTACGAGGGTAGCGAATAAAATCATTAATGATAATGCTTCGTATACAGTCATAATGTCACCTCCCTCGAAAAGACGGAGATGAACCTAACTCACGTTAATGGCTCTTTCGTTATTAGTATACAGCGAATTTTGAATATTGAAAAATACGAATTAATTTTGTACAACTTTTATATCAATATAAGGGAGACTTTATCAAGAGTCTCCCTTTGTTGTATATAGAAACCCCCCGGATAGTCCGGGGGTTCAGTAAAAGCTTTAGCGTTGCGTCTTCGAAAAGTTACTCCTTTAGGGTAAGATAAGATTGCGGTCCGTCAACTGCAATT
>FLSG01003670.1_pt1 | contig 13178 bp, 10 predicted proteins | sample 1550511 | NCBI WGS metagenome assembly FLSG01 (sample SAMEA4031768, study PRJEB14383) | metagenome | biome: human; feature: oral; material: saliva | place: Philippines | collected 2014
TGGGATATCAATGGATATCCCAGGCTCATTTTATATTTGAAATAATAGATAACTACAAAGTAAATGTATTTATATCAAGTTTTTACGCATGTATTTCAGCACTTGCGTTTTGCTATTCGTTCTTACTAATCAACCACGCTTGTATTTAAGTTCAATTAAAAGTGGATACCACATTTTTTAATTTGTTATAAGAGTCTAGCTGTGCTTTTTGATCATAGATATAGCTGATTGCCATCAGTTCATCAATATCGCCATATTCATCAATAAAAGCTTGTAATTTACTTTTCACAGTTTCTTCTGATCCAATAAGTGAGCTTTGCATGCGTTGTTTTGCTATTTCGTATTCTGTAGGTGTTAGCAGACCTCTCAAGTCATCTGTAGGAGGTTGTACTGGCTGCATTCTTCCTCGAGTAATACTTACCATCACTTGAGCCTGAGTAGTTGCAAGGTATTCAGCTTGAGCATCTGTATCAGCAACAATAGCATTTAAACATACAATGACATATGGTTCACTTAAAAACGCTGATGGTTCGAATAGCTCTTTATAAATAGCTATTGCTTCCTTCATTTGTTGTGGTGCAAAATGTCCTGCGAATACATATGGTAAACCTTTACGAGCAGCTAAATGAGCAGAATCAGTAGAAGAACCTAATATATATAGGGGCACATTTTTTCCAACTGCTGGATAAGCGCGGACGTAAGCTTGTTGATTAGCTGGGCCAAAATAAGTTGCAAGTTGTTCCACTTCTTCAGGAAATTCATATACACCGTTATGCTGATCTCTACGAAGTGCACTTGCCGTCATCATATCCGTCCCAGGTGCTCTACCTAACCCAAGGTCAACTCTATTTGGAAAAACAGTTTCCATAGTACCAAATTGCTCTGCAACAACAAGCGGTGCATGATTAGGTAACATGATGCCACCAGAACCTACTCTGATTTTTGATGTATGCTCTAATGCGTGTTGTATTAATAACGCAGTCGCGGAACTAACAAGATTTGGCGCGTTATGATGTTCTGCAATCCAATAACGTTCATATTCTAATTCTTCTAAGTTTTGTGCTAATTTGACCATGTCATGAATCGCATCTTGGTCCGTTTGACCTTCTCTTACAGGAACCAGGTTAAGTGCAGATAATTTTATATTGCTCATTATACAGTTTCCTCCTTATGATTATTAATATATTGAAGTATAACAGTTGAATTAAAACTTGCGTAAGAAGTTGCTCACTGGTATACTATATGAAATTAAAAAGTTAGGTGGTCTTATTAAGACAATGGATAAATCTCATAAGGAACAACCAAAACAATTTATTAAATCAGAGAAAATATATGGGATATGAGTATGTCTTAATATGTAAATTAAAATATTAACACCTCACATGTATGGTGTTTCATTTATTATGGCGTGTCATATCTCCTAAGAAAGAGGGAAATGATATGTCTTTTTATTTTGCCCAAAAACCTTTTGAAATGTTTGGAAAAACACTGATTCAGTCAGTGGATTTACAATTTGAAAAGGGTGAACATATTGCTGTGATTGGTAATAATGGCGTTGGGAAAACGACTTTATTAAAAGCATTAAATAATAAGTATAAAGAAGATACTTATTTGATGGACCAAAACATGACTACCTTTGGAAACATGACGGGGATAGACTATGTAATAAGCTTAAACACAGAATTGTTTCATTTAAAACAAGCGTTAATGGATAACTATGAAAAAGTTTCAGATTATATCGCTTTAAATGGCTATGAATTTGAACAAACCATTATAACTAAAGCGAAGCAAATGGCTCTAACGGAAGCAGATCTTGACAAACCAATTAAAGTATTAAGCGGCGGCCAACAAACTAGGCTTGCTTTATTGAGAGCATTTATTTCAAACAAACCATTGATATTGCTGGACGAACCAACCAATCATTTAGACCAAGAAATGATAGACCAATTGATTAACCATATACAACAATCAAAACGCACAATCATATATGTGTCGCATCATAGAGGATTTATAGATCAGACCGCGAGTCATGTTATAGAAATAACACCCGAAAGTACAAGAAAATTTAATGGCAATTATAAGCAATACAAAGAGATAAAAGATTTAGAAAGTCAAACAGAACAACGTATATATAATAAACAACAAAAAGAAATACAAGACCTCGAACGTACGATCAAACGCGTACAAACATGGCATCATTCTGCTCAGCAAAAAGCAAGTGTACGTAATCCGATTGAACAGAAAAAGTTGAGCAAATTAGCGCAAAGGGCAAAGGTGAAGGAAAAACAATTAAACCAAAAATTACAAGAAAAACATATTCAAGAACCGAGTAAAGAAACAAAGTCATATTACTTTAGTCATCAGACTAGCCTTCCTAAACGTTTCTTAATTCGTTTTGAAGATGTTAGCGTTAATATTGATGGACAAGCTATATATAAACACGCTCATTTTGAAATGAAACAAAATGAAAATATATTACTTACTGGTCCAAATGGAAGTGGTAAATCGCTTTTCATCGCTTTGATTAGACAGCATTTATCACCAGACGAAGGTATTATAGAGATTACGCCATCGTTAAAGATAGGTTACTTTGATCAGACAAATAACAATCTAAATGAAGCAGAATCTCCATTATCAATGTTGTTAGTAAGAACTAACATAACGCGTAGCCAAGCGCAGACATTACTTGCTTCATTTAATTTTGATAAGGATCAAATCAAAAAACCAATTCGCTATTTGTCTATGGGGGAAAAAAGTCGTTTACAATTTGTATTATTATATTTTTCAGGTGCTAATTTATTAGTATTGGATGAGCCTACGAACTATTTTGATATTGTAACTCAAGATTTAATTTTAAGTATGATTCAAAGTTTTACCGGTCAAGTATTGATTGTTACACATGATTCATATTTACAATCTCAATTTAAAGCTGTACATTGGGAAATAAAAAATCAACAACTTTATAATGTATCCTTAACTCATACGCGTGAATCAAACTTAGATGAAACCCTTAAGTTACTAGGTGAATATAAATTTATAGATGAAAATGGTCATTTTGAAACAGACAACTAGAAAATTTAGTGAGTTGGTGCTATCATTGGAACATTGATAAAATTGTAAGGAGTGTCAAACATGGAAGTATATGCAGACTATGCTGCCACAACGCCAGTTAAGCAACAAGTTATAGATAAGATGATGAATATATATTCAACACATTATGGCAACCCATCTTCTATACATAGTATAGGAAGAGATGCACGTAAATATTTAGATGAATCTCGTCATATTGTAGCCAAGGAACTTAATGCAAAATCTAGCGAAGTGATATTCACAAGTGGTGCAACAGAATCAAATAACACAGCGATTAAAGGCATTGTTTATGCTCATCAGCATAAAGGGAAGCATATTATTACAAGCAAAATAGAGCATCATTCAGTACTCCATGTTTTTGAACAATTAGAGAAAGAAGGCTTTGATGTAACTTATCTTGATGTTGACGAAGAAGGTTTAGTGTCATTGAAACAGTTGCAAAATGCATTGACTGATGAAACCATACTTGTTTCAATTATGTTTGTAAACAATGAAATTGGTACAGTGCAGCCCATGTATGATATTGAAGAAGTCATTAACAATTCTAACGCATTATTCCACGTAGATGCTGTACAAGCAATAGGCCATTTAGAAGTGAATTTTCATGAATTTAATATAGACGCAATGAGTATTACAGCGCATAAATTTGGTGGCCCTAAGGGTGTTGGTGCGTTATTGTTAAAAGAAGGTACAGCGCTTAAGTTTTCTCAATTAGGTGGAGAACAAGAAACGAAAAGAAGGGCAGGTACAGAAAATGTACCCCAAATTGTCGGTTTAGCTGAAGCATTAAAGCTAGCAAATCAATATAGAGATGATAACAATGTACATTTAATGAATTTGAAAAATCAATTTCTTGTTTCATTACAAGAGCGTTCAATTCCATTTGAATTAAACGGATCAATGACAGATACGACTGGCCATATTGTCAATCTGTATTTTCCATTTATAGACGTTGAAACCATGTTAACATTGTTAGATTTATCCAATGTATATGTGTCTTCAGGATCTGCATGCACTGCTGGTTCTACAACACCTTCACATGTATTAGCGGTAATGTATAGTAACGAAGACAGAGCTCAGCATTCAGTAAGATTTAGTTTTAATGAAGCAATGACCGAACAAGAAATAAAATATATAGCTACAGAAATTCATAAAATTTATCATAAATTCAAGGAGGAAGTTTAGTTGTCAAATAAAGATACACGTGTTGTTGTCGGGATGTCAGGTGGCGTAGATAGTTCTGTAACAGCACATTTATTAAAAGAACAAGGTTACGATGTCATAGGTATTTTCATGAAGAACTGGGATGACACAGATGAAAATGGTGTTTGTACAGCAACTGAAGATTATAATGATGTCATTGCTGTTTGTAATCAAATTGGCATTCCATATTATGCAGTTAATTTTGAAAAAGAATATTGGGATAAAGTCTTTACTTATTTCTTAGATGAATATACAAAAGGACGTACGCCTAACCCTGATGTAATGTGTAATAAAGAAATTAAATTCAAAGCATTTTTAGAACATGCGCTTAAGCTAGGTGCAGATTACGTCGCAACAGGACATTATGCACGTGTACGTCGTCGTGAAGATGGTCATGTCGAAATGCTACGTGGCGTCGATAATAATAAAGACCAAACGTATTTCCTAAACCAATTGTCGCAATCTCAATTATCACGTGTGATGTTCCCGCTTGGAGATATTGATAAAAAAGAAGTTCGTAAAATTGCTGAAGAACAAGCTTTAGCAACAGCTAAGAAAAAAGATTCAACTGGTATTTGTTTTATTGGAGAACGTAATTTCAAAACGTTTTTATCTCAGTACTTACCTGCACAATCAGGTGAAATGCGTACACTAAATGGTGAAAAAATTGGTACCCATGCAGGTCTAATGTACTATACAATAGGTCAACGCCATGGTCTAGGAATTGGCGGAGATGGCGATCCTTGGTTTGTTGTAGGTAAAAATTTAAACGATAATGTATTATATGTTGAACAAGGATTCCATCACGAAGCACTTTATAGTGATTATTTGATTGCATCAGATGTTTCATTTGTAAATCCTGTTGACTTAGAAAATGGATTTGAATGTACAGCAAAATTTAGATACCGTCAAAAAGATACAAAAGTATTTGTTCAAAGAGAAAATGAAAATGCAATTCGTGTTACCTTTGACGAACCAGTTCGTGCCATTACCCCCGGTCAATCTGTTGTATTATATGATGGGGACGTTTGTTTAGGCGGCGCAACGATAGATGATGTATATAAAATATCAGGCCAACTAAGCTACGTTGTTTGATCATACGATAGATACGTTTGTAATCACGTTAACTAATAATATAAAAACCTAAGATAAGGGTTTTGTTAAGGAGTAAGCATACAAAATCAAATTTAAATTTTTTGATTTGTATCTTGCTCCTTTTTGTTGTTTATTATTCTAAAATGATACACAAATGTTATAATAAGATGCTAAGAGAGCGAGGGAATAAAATGAACCAAGAACAGATTTATAACTTGATTAAACAGGGCAATTTTGAAAAAGCATTGTCATCTTTATTTGAAAATATTGAAGCAAATCCAAAAGAGGTTGAAAATTACATCAATGCAGGTATTTTGATAGCTGAAGCGGGTGAAATAGAAAAAGCAGAGAAATTTTTCCAAAGAGCTTTAACACTTGATCCAAATAATGGTGCAATTTATTATAATTTAGCGAATGTGTATTATAATGAAGGGCGTTATAAAGAAGCCATCAAATTATACCAACAAGCGTTAAAATATCAGGTGGATATCATCGATACGAACTACATGATTGGTATGTCATTTAATCAATTAGAAGCATTTAATGAAGCATTACCATTTTTAATGACTGCTGCGGAAAAGGACAATCGACAAGATGTAGAAGTTCAATTTCAGTATGGGCTTGTTTTGTGTCATTTAGAGATGTTTGAACAAGCTATTAAGCAATTAAAGTATGTTTTAACTATAGAAAGCGACCATACAGACGCTTTATATAATTTAGGTTTAGCAACTTATATGCAAACAGAAGATACTGAGACAGCTATTCAATATTTTGAACATGCAGTTTCTATAAATCCAGAGCATTTGATGAGTCAACACGCTATCAAAACATTTAAATCTATCGCAGAGGAGGAGTAATTCAATGGATAACCCTACACTATTTAACAACTCAATGATTAAAGGTACTGTAGATGCTATCTTATTCCAGAACAAAGACAATTTTTATACTGTTTTAAAGGTAGATACGATTGAATCTAATGAAACATTTGATTCAATGCCTACAGTTGTAGGGTTCTTTCCAGAAATTGCTGAAGGCGACGTCTACACCTTTAAAGGGCAAGTTGTTTCACATCCTAAGTACGGAAAACAATTAAAGGCAGAGACCTTCGAAAAAGAATTACCGCAAACCAAAGAAGCAATCGTTAGCTATTTATCGAGTGATTTATTCAAGGGTATAGGTAAAAAAACAGCACAAAATATTGTGAATGCACTTGGAGAAAACACAATTTCAGATATTTTAAATGATCCATCTGTATTAGAAAAAGTACCAAGTTTACCTAAGAAAAAGCAAAAACAAATTGCTGAACAAATTGCCAGTAATCAAGAAACAGAACAAATTATTATTCGTTTACATGACTTAGGATTTGGTCCTAAACTTGCTATGGCCATTTATCAAGTTTATCTTGGAGATACGTTGAATGTTGTAGAAAATAAACCATATCAATTAGTATATGATGTCAAAGGTATTGGCTTTAATAAAGCTGATACGTTAGCGCGTAATGTGGGTATTCAATTTAATGATAATGAACGTTTGAAAGCTGGATTATTATATGTGTTAGAAGAAGAATGTATTAAACAAGGACATACTTATTTGCCGACTCAGAATGTATTAGAAATGACACACGATATGCTATCACAGCCACCAAGTGAAATGATTGATCGGCAACAATTAGAAGATATGGTGCAATATCTTGTTGAAGAATCGAAATTAGTTAAACAAGAAAATGAACTTGCTGTGCCAAGTTTATATTATTCAGAGTTGAAAAGTGTACAAAACTTATACCGTAATTACACATATACCAACAAATTAAAAGAAATTGAACAATCGGAATTATTGCTTGAAATTGGCGAAATTGAACAACGTAATGAGGTAACTTATGCAAATTCACAAAGAGAGGCGTTACAAACTGCAATCAATTCCAAAGTCATGCTTTTAACAGGGGGCCCTGGTACAGGGAAAACGACTGTTATTAAAGGTATTGTTGAATTATATGCAGAAATTCATGGTTTATCTCTCGATTATGATGACTATCAAAATGATGATTACCCAGTTGTATTAGCAGCACCAACTGGAAGAGCTTCAAAACGCTTGGCTGAGTCCACAGGATTAGAAGCAATGACTATACATCGTTTGATTGGATGGAACCAAGATACACAACCAGAAGATATATTAGATAATGAAATTTCGGCAAAGCTGATTATCATTGATGAAATGTCTATGGTAGATACATGGTTATTCCATCAATTTTTGAGCGCTGTCCCGATTGACGCTCAAGTTATATTAGTAGGCGATGAAGATCAATTGCCTTCAGTTGGTCCAGGGCAAGTGTTTAAAGACTTGATTGATTCTAAAGTGATACCAAGAGTCAATTTAACCGAAGTGTATAGACAACAAGATGGCTCGAGTATTATAGAACTCGCACATAGAATGAAATTAGGTGAGTCTATAGACATTACACAACGATTCCATGATCGTAACTTTATAAACTGTTCAACAGAACAAATTCCAACAGTAGTTGAAAAAGTCGTCTCAAGTGCTGTCAACAAAGGTTATGACATGAGTGATATACAAGTATTAGCTCCCATGTATAAAGGCTCTGCAGGTATTAAAAAATTAAATGCTGTATTACAAACTATTTTAAATCCTAAAGATAAAGACACACGAGAGATTGAATTTGGAGAAGTTGTTTTCAGAAAAGGAGACAAAGTATTACAACTGGTAAATAGACCGAGCGATAATATATTTAATGGTGATATAGGTGTCATTGTTGGCATATTTTGGGCAAAAGAAAACGCGTTAAATAAAGACGTTTTGGTTGTTGATTTCGATGGTAATGAGATTACATTCGTTAGAAAAGATTTATTAGAGTTGACACATGCATACTGTACATCTATTCATAAATCACAAGGTTCTGAATTTCCAATTGTAATCATGCCAATGGTTAAACAATATTATAGAATGTTACAAAAACCCATATTATATACAGGGTTAACAAGAGCAAAGCAATCGCTTGTCTTTTTGGGAGACCCAAAAGCTTTTGAAATAGGTTTGAACACACATGGCCAAGTAAGAATGACACAGTTATGTACATTTTTAAAAACGTATTTTAATAACGAAGATACTGATGAAGCGGTAGACGTTGGTGATACGTTTGATTCAACCATTGTTTTAACAGAAGAAAATATTTATAATATTAACCCGATGATTAATATGGGAGATATTTCTCCCTATGATTTTGTTGAACATTGACAACAGAGGTGAAAGTAAATACAATATAGTTGATTGTGCATAAAGATGAGTAAACTATTTTAGACATATAGAGATACACTGGTTGGTGAAAAGTGTAGATAGTATAGTTGAATGCTACTTTATGTTAATAGAAAATATACTGATTGAGTGATAAGTGATGTGAGTAATGATTTTAAAAATAGTATGCTTTTTGAGTGCAAATGTACTATAGAATCATTATGAATGCTTATAACTAGGGTGGTACCGCGAAACGTTCGTCCCTTTTGATAGGATGGGCGTTTTTTATTTTCATTTTTATCAAATAACTGATATAACTTGAGTTGAGATGGAGGAATTTTAAGTATGAAAAACTTAAAAGCAAGCGAAATTAGACAAAACTTTATAGATTATTTTGTAGAGAAAGGACATATGGTTGAACCGTCTGCGCCATTAGTCCCAATTGATGATGATTCTTTATTATGGATTAACTCCGGTGTTGCGACATTAAAAAAATATTTTGACGGTAGAGAAACGCCTAAAAAGCCACGTATTGTTAATTCTCAAAAAGCGATTAGAACAAATGATATTGAAAATGTAGGTTTTACAGCAAGACATCATACATTTTTTGAAATGTTAGGAAATTTCTCAATTGGTGATTACTTTAAAAAAGAAGCGATTGAATTTGCTTGGGAATTTTTAACAAGTGAAAAATGGATGGCGATGGACCCTAAATTATTATATGTAACGATTCATCCTGAAGATACAGAAGCATATAAAATATGGAATGAAATGATAGGTTTAGAAGAAAGTAGAATTATCCGTATCGAAGGGAATTTCTGGGATATTGGAGAAGGTCCTTCAGGCCCTAATACGGAGATTTTTTATGATCGCGGGAATCAATTTGGACAAAATGACCCAGTTGAAGAAATGTATCCAGGTGGAGAAAATGAACGTTTCTTAGAAGTTTGGAATTTAGTTTTTAGTGAGTTTAACCATAATAAAGATCATACTTATACACCATTACCAAATAAAAATATTGATACAGGTATGGGTCTTGAAAGAATGGCTTCCATTGCCCAAAATGTACGTACTAATTATGAAACAGATTTGTTTATGCCTATTATACGTGAAGTTGAGGCAGTTTCGGATAAAAAATATCTAAAGCATGATGCACATGATGTTGCATTTAAAGTGATTGCTGATCATATACGTACCATTTCATTTGCAATTGCTGATGGTGCGTTGCCTGCAAATGAAGGCAGAGGCTATGTACTACGAAGACTTTTACGTCGCGCAGTAAGATTTAGTCAATCATTAGATATTAACGAACCATTTATGTATAAATTAGTTGATATCGTCGCAGATATTATGAAGCCGTATTACCCGAATGTCCAAGAAAAAGCTGATTTTATAAAACGTGTAATTAAATCAGAAGAAGAACGTTTCCACGAAACATTAGAAGAAGGACTCGCTATATTAAATAATTTAATTGCTAAAGCACAAAATGCAACGAATGAAATAAGTGGTAAAGATGCATTTAAGTTATACGACACATATGGTTTCCCAGTTGAATTAACTGTAGAAATTGCTAATCAAGAAAATTTAACAGTTGATATGGCAACGTTCGGGGAAGAAATGCAAAAACAAAGAGATAGAGCTAGACAAGCACGTCAAAACGCACAATCAATGCAAATACAAAGCGGCGTTTTGAAGAAAATTACGACTGAAAGCAAATTTGTCGGTTATGATGTTATGGATCAAGAAACAAAAATAACTGATATTATTTTTGATGGTGAATTAGTAAATGAGGCTGAAGCTGGTGACACAATCTATTTCATTTTAGAAAAAACACCGTTCTACGCTGTTAGCGGTGGCCAAGTTGCTGATGAAGGTACGATAAGTAATGAACAATTTGAAATATATGTGGAGGAAGTTACAAAAGCGCCTAACGGTCAAAATTTACACAAAGGTGAAATACAATTTGGAACTGTCAAAGTAAATTCTGAAGTTTTGGCCAGTGTAAATCATAAAGAGCGTAGAGACATCAAAAAAAATCACAGCGCAACGCATTTATTACATGCCGCTTTAAAAGAAGTGCTTGGAGATCATGTAAACCAAGCTGGTTCACTTGTTGAGGCTGATCGTTTAAGGTTTGATTTCTCTCATTTTGGTCCTTTAACAGAGGCCGAAATAGAGCAAGTAGAGCGCAGAGTCAATGAAGAAATATGGAATAGCATAGACGTAAACATTCAAGAAATGCCAATAGAAGATGCTAAAAAGTTAGGCGCTATGGCATTATTTGGTGAAAAATATGGAGATGTCGTTCGCGTTGTAAATATGGCGCCTTTCTCTATTGAACTTTGTGGCGGTATCCATGTAAATAACACATCTGAAATAGGGTTGTTTAAAATAGTAACCGAGTCTGGAACGGGCGCAGGAGTTCGACGTATAGAAGCGTTAACTGGTAAATCAGCATTTTTATATTTAGAGACAATACAAGAACAATTTAATGCTGTCAAAGCTCAAGTCAAAGTGAAATCTGATGAACAAGTATTAGAAAAAGTTATGCAAATGCAAACAGACGAAAAAGAGTTGTCTAAACAACTTGAACAAAAAAACAAAGAGATTACTTCATTAAAAATGGGTGATGTAACGAATCAAGTTGAAGAAGTTAATGGATTTAAAGTACTTGCTACCGAAGTAGAAGTAGCAAATGCGAAAGCAATTCGAGAAACAATGGATGATTTTAAATCTAAACTTCAAGACACGATTATTATTCTAATCAGTAATATAGATGGAAAAGTATCGCTAGTTGCAACCGTACCTAAAGATTTAACAGATCGTGTTAAAGCTGGTGACATTATTAAAAATATGGCGCCAATCGTAGGTGGTAAAGGTGGTGGCCGTCCTGATATGGCTCAGGGTGGAGGAACACAACCTGAAAACATAACAGAATCATTACGTTTCATTAAAGATTACATTAAATCTCTATAAGTTCAATGCATTGTAATGTAGAATATACAATAAGAACTTTTTTACTCGAACAAAGGAGTGTTAAAAAAATGGAAAACTTTGATAAAACAATGAAATTTAATTATGATGAAATTCCAAAAGAAGATGTCAAAACAGTACTTCAAAATGTCTATAATACGCTTAATGAACGCGGTTATAATCCGGTTAACCAAATAGTCGGCTATTTACTATCAGGCGACCCAGCTTATATCCCGCGTAATAATGAAGCTAGAAACCAAATACGTCGAATTGATCGTGATGATATTATGGAAGAATTAGTTTCGAATTATTTACAAGAGAATTCCAATTAATATATGTTAAAACATAAAATATTAGGCTTAGATGTAGGAAGTAAAACTGTTGGCATTGCTGTTAGTGATCTCATGGGTTGGACAGCCCAAGGATTAGATACACTCCATATAAACGAAGATAAGAATGAATTAGGTATAGATAGATTAGTAAATATAATAGAGAAAGAGAAAGTTGGGACCGTTGTTATAGGTTTACCAAAAAATATGAACAATTCTATTGGATTTCGAGGCGAGGCTTCGTTACAATACAAGGAGCAACTTCAAGAAGCATTGCCATCTGTAGAGATTATCATGTGGGATGAGCGTTTAAGTACCATGGCCGCAGAACGTTCTTTACTTGAAGCTGATGTTTCTAGACAAAAACGAAAAAAAGTAATAGATAAAATGGCTGCCGTATTTATATTACAAGGCTATTTAGATTCTATACAATAAAAAGGAGCGTTTTATAATGACTGAACACAACCATGAATCTGAATTAGAAATCAATAACCAAGAGGAATTATTAACTTTATATGACGAAGATGGAAATGAAGTACTATATCGCAAAGTTTTAGAATTTTTCCATCCAGAATTCAAAAAAGAGTATGTTATTCTTGCTGAAGAAGGCGCAGAATCAGATGATGATGATCTCATTGAATTAGTACCAATGATTAATGATCCAGATGAAGATGGAGAAGGTGGAAAATTCTTACCTGTGGAAACAGATGAAGAATGGGATATGATTGAAGAAGTAGTTAATACCGAAATGGACGATCACGATCATAATCACGAATAATTTTTATATAGATTAAAATATTTGTATATAACTTTAAAAATACAATGTTTGGGTGTGATACCCACACTTAACATCAATGCACTTTCATTTTTGAATGAAGGTGCATTTTTTATATTCAAAGTTTCACGATTAGAAACATACTACGTGTTTGTTTCAATTATAGTTCGACTTTGTAGTAATTATAAATGTACACGCCAACTTTTATATTTTTCTAGTTATCAACAAACCTTGAGAGTGAAATTTTTCAACTTGCTCTAATTTACTGGTGTAGGTTATCAATAGAAGAATAAGTGTAAATATAATTTTTCTATCTTTTGTATTAATACCCAACTTGTTAGAAATTATAAGTGTAGGACTGTGTTAGTAAACACAATTTACACTTATAATCTATGTAGCTTTGTGGTAAAATATATAAAGTTAAAATTAAATCATAAGAAATGATTTCAAAGCATTTTATAATAAAT
>FLSG01312628.1_pt1 | contig 13176 bp, 5 predicted proteins | sample 1550511 | NCBI WGS metagenome assembly FLSG01 (sample SAMEA4031768, study PRJEB14383) | metagenome | biome: human; feature: oral; material: saliva | place: Philippines | collected 2014
GAAAGCTAGCTTTCTAATCGTGGCATGAAAAAAGGCCCGACATAGAAGTCAGACCGTTTCTTCAGTTATAAAAATTTAGAAGCGAAGTCTGGCGACCAAACCATTTATGCCTCACTTTGATATAAATTATATCATATCTAAACAGGGAAAGAAATCATATGATTTCTTTCCCTGTTTTATTGTTATAACCTTTCATATATTCGTCATTCATAAGTATCGTCTAAAGCTAATATTTTTTTAGATATCCTCTAACGTATAAACAGGTAAGTATCTTTGAGTGAATGCAAGGTTTTTATTGAGTTCTGCCCATTTAGTAGCATCACCAATAACATATACATATTCTTTTGCTCTGGTAAAAGCTACATTTACATTATTTGCATTAACCCATTTAATTGCGCCATTAGCAGAGCCATCACTTTGACAACCTAACATATAAATAACAACTTTAGCTTCTTTACCTTGGAATGTATGAACAGTCCCGATATTATCCTCAAGCCAGGCTTTCTTATTATCCTCTTTCGTCCAGTTTACAATATCATCACTAATGGATTCCATATACTTTTTAAACCCGTATGAAACAGTAGTAAATGGTGTAATGATAAAGATATCTTTAAATTTCGTATTTCTAGCTCGTAACTTTTGTATCAATTCAAAAGCAATTTGTCCTTGTACTTGTATATATCTATCTTTACCTGTACTCGATTCAATATGACTCGCATCATATGTTATCCAACAGCTTTCTTTACATGGATCAATAGGATCTTTAGGATTCATTGTCTTATTAATCATGAATCCACCATAAGATAACTCATTAGACACCGTAAACATTGGATCTTTACAGCGTCTATGAATAACAAGTGGGCATCCTACACAAGATTCAGTTCCATTAAGGTTTTTAATGATGCCTGCAAATGGATTTTGAGCATCAGCTAAGCTTTGTACAGATAACTCTTTATTCCTATACTTACCGATACCTTCGCCACCAATTCTTTCAACAAATAACTCCTGTACAGTTTGTACTGGCTCAATTTGTTTAGGATCACCGACTACGATTGCCTTTTGTGCGCGTAACAATGCCCCTACAAGCATATGAGGTGACGCTTGCCCTGCCTCATCAATAATAATGGTCCCTAACGAGCTTTCAGCTTTACAGTTAATCAAGAATCTCTCCACAGCAGCAAAGGTGGAGGAAATAACAGGGACTGCAATCATCAAGGAATTAAGCAATGTAGAGAAAATCATATCAAGGTCAAAGTTCTTCTGTAATTTTTTCTTCTCACTTAATGGGCCCCAATACTGACTAAGTAATTGCATATTGTTTCTGAAAGCATCACTCATAACTACAGCCTTTTGTAATTGTAAAGCATCATATAATAAACGCTCTCTACATTCATTCAAATAGTTACACACATATAAAAACGCCGTGTGAGACTCTGCGCGGCCCTCATCAGATGACATTAACTTTGACGCTATATCATCAAAGCAATGTATCGTGTCTTTACTAGTGGTTTTTAATGTACCTAAAATCTCTTGCTGTGTTTTTTCTACTTCTTGAGCAGTATCCTCAATTTCTTTAATGTCTACTAATAAACTATCTTTCATATTAATTATAGATTCACGCTCATTAACCAACTGATGTAATGCAGTCAATTGATCTTTAACAGTTTGAAGCTTTGTAGTCTCCTCTTCAATTACCGATAACAATGTAGGGTTACCCATAGCTTTTAAAATAGACCAATTAGTGGCACTCCAAAGCTTATCAAAAATAGAGCGTTGATTGTTATACTCTATTAATTTAGTCTCAATACTGTTTTTATGCTCTATTAACTGTAATAAATCATCATCTAATGTATCATATTGACTTAATTGTTCATTAATTGAAAGAACATCTTTTTGTAACTCATTCGTTTTAAGATTCAACTCTTGAATTAATTGGATATTGTCTTCATATACTGTTACATAATCAAATAATGTTTTTACAAGCATAGATTGATCCTGAAACTGTTTTTTAGCACTTTCAAAGGCATCTTGAGCACTAGACATACGCATAATAGAAGACATGTCTGAGGCTAATACATCTAATGCAGGCATAAATTTATTAATATTAGATTTTTTCCCCAGTCTAGCTGAAATTAATCCCCATTGTTCATTACTCTCTGCTAAACAATCAGCTAAAAATGTAAAGTATACCTCATTAGATTTAACAAATTGATACTTCTTATCTTCAGCAAAACAAGATAAATCAACCTGTTGTTCAGAGAAATCAGGATTAAATAAGGTCGATCCATTTGTGCCCTCTTCCACAGAGGAAATATTTGGCAATTCTAATGTAATATTTTCAACAGCCTTGTTATTTGATGAAAGTACTAGCATACCATATACAGCAATGTCACTAGGTATAGTATAGTAAAAAGATGTCCCATTTCGGCCCACAACCTTTGTGAAGATATCATCTACATGATTACTTTCACAAAACTTAGCAGCACGCTCAACAATATTGCTAGCAATTATATCCTTCAACAACGTAGTTTTACCTGTACCAGGAGGTCCATTAACAGAAAAGATATCTTTAGGATTCTTCTTAGCAATATTAACAGCAATTTGCTGCATAAAAGATAAGTTAAACTTAGAAGGCCATCTACCAAATGGTAAAACCTTAGGATTATACCATTTGCGCATCTGATCCGTATCTTTTAACAAATCATAATGCTCAATTTCCTGATTAAGACTATTGATATAAGACAATACCTTATCATTATCTCTTAATGTATCAATATGTTGTAACACTAGCTGTAAGTCATCAAGGAAAAAACTAGATTTTAAATCATTAATAGGCATTGACTCAGCTTTAACTAGCTGAATCTCCTCGCCCTTAAAGCCACAGTAGCCATAGATATCACCAGCGCGGAACATAGTAACGCCCATAGGATTCAAGATATGCTCTTGTATATACGAATTAATTACCCGTGCAGCCTTATCAAGTGATACCTTTTCCTCAGGAAGATTAAAACTATCTTCAATTGATTTAACAACATCATCCCAACCATCGAGCTTAATATCTTTAAACTCCACATCAGGCTGAGTCATCATTTGATAAATCACCCAAATAAAAGGAGCTATTTGAAGGCTCCCCTTTTTATAGTATCCATCTGCATCAACGATAAATGATGCACTATACACATTCCCTAAATATGGTTTTTCCGGATGTTCAATTCCTAATTTATCAATAAATGCTTCTAATACGTCAGTCCCTTTGACTACACTCAACAAAACTGCATGTTCATCATCTAACACATAATCCTTTCTATCCTTAAAATATTTAATCTCATCAATAATAGAATAATTATAAGGATAATTTGGTAACGGTACTACATACGTAGAAACATGTGAATTTTTCCAATAAGGCTTAATTACAGACTGTTGATAAATAGTAGTTCTATCATTTTCAGTAGTAAACACCAGCTCTTTTACATACTTTTTAGGAATTGCTTTATACTTAGAAACCTCTTTCGGTTGCAAACACTCAAGTGTATACCAATAATTTATAATTTGCTTTGCCGTATCTCTCATCTATACCTACCCTCTCATTAGACTAATGAAAGTATTATACAGGTTGAATAAAGAGATTTCATGAAAAAATAAAAACAGTCCAACCGTAAAGTCAGACTATTTCTTCAATATGTCACCTATGCAAAAATACTTAATGCTTCACCAATATGTTTAAAGGTACTGGAAATTTTTTAGTTACTGTGAGCCAATATGAACTATTTTATTTCACTATCTAATTTAAATTCACTGCTTAAACTGTGAGTAGGTATCGCAAATTAAGCCTAAATTTATTAGCAATATTTTTTTATAGTGAAAGAATAAATGTGTTATCAATGAGATTTATTCCAATTAGTATAAATCAATTTACGTTTTTCAAAAGCAGCTCGACCTCCCTCCATGATATTTACAATTTTGTTATGAGTTTCTTGACAATCAATATTACCTATATCTGAATAAATTTTTTCATCATATTGTGTTGCTATCACACATTCAGCATCGCCTAAAACGGGAATATTTGCATTATGAGTAGCAAATATAAATTGAATATCGCGCTTCTTTTTTTGAAGTGTACTTATAACTTCTTCATAAATAATTTGATTATCTAAATCATCTTCCGGTTGATCTATTATGACAAGATCATTTTCCTCTTGTGTTAAAACAAATAAAATTAATGCCGATGCTCTTTGCCCTATTGAATGATGCTCAAGCAGTTTATCATGATAATATATCTCAACTAGATCAGGGCAATTAAGGTTTATAAGCTCAGTATAGTTTTCATTTATTTTCTCATATACCTTTGCAAACTCATTGTCGGTCACTATGGTTTTTAAAATTTTCCCCTCATCAATGATGCAATCCGCAATCAATGATACAAAATCAGAAAATTCCTCAGATATTTTTTTTACTTTTATCTCAGAAACCCCAGTCCCTTTTAACTTTAATTTAATATCATCTTTAAATTTTTCTTTATTTCCTTTGAAATAAATTTTAATTTTAAGTTCATTCTGGCTAGCATTAATTTTTTTAATCTCATCTTCATAACTATTAAAAATAGATTCTAATACCTTATCTCTTTCTACAATTGATTGTTTTATCGAGGTTATTAGAGCAGTTCTAGTTTTATTTTTTTTACCTAGAGCTTTAATCTCTTCTTCTAATTTATTATAATCTGAAGAATATTTAACGAAACTATCGGGATCCAAACTATCATCATTAATTTCACGTTTAATACTTGCAAACTCATCTTTTAAAGATTGAAACTTTTTCTCTAAACGTTCCTTATGATTCTCTAACTCCACTTTGCTATTAGAAATATTTCTAATCTCAATAGAAATATTATCAATTGAATCCAATACTTTTTTTAAGGTTGTTTCAACATCCCTAAATATGTCTGAATTATATTCACTAATATAGTTTGATATATCAATTTGTGTTTTATCAAATTCCCCAAATAAATTTTTTAGCTCTGTATATAGATTGTTAACCTGAATTATTAAGCATTTTAGCTTAATCTCATCTTGATTATTAGATGTTTGTTTCTTCAGTTTTTCAGAGATTCCTTTATCTTTAAAAATTTTTAGTTTATATTCTAGATCATTTTTTTTAATTGTCAGTTCTTTAATCTTTTCTGGTATCGTGAAAAGCTGAAATAGGCTTCTTATAGAACTCTCTAAATTTGTGACATGCTCATCTATCGAATCTAATTGTATCTTTAACTTATTTCCAATTAACTTTTCTAATAAGTCTAAAGCATATCCACTTTGTGTAAAAGATAAATCCTTCTGTCCAAAATATAAAGGATTATTAATAATAGAATCTAGCAATATATCTATCTCACTATCAGTATTATCTAAAATTGATATTTGCTCATCCAATAACCTTTTAATTTTATATGATTTGCCATAACTATCTATGACTTCTAAAGATACTTCTCCTCCAGACCCCAAAGTATTCTTTATTAACTGATCTTTATATTCCTTATCAATATTAGCATCTAAATTCAAAGCATATCTTATTGATTCTAGAATTGATGATTTACCGCTACCTCTGATACCAATTAAAGTATTTAACTCTTTAGAGAAAGGTATTTTTATGGAGTCAAGCTTTCCACCAACAAATGATATAGATTTAATATAGCCATGATTAATATTAGGTATTTTATCTGAAATTCTACTTTCATAATTCTGAAGAGCAAACTTTAGTGAGTTAAAAGAATACTCACCAATTTTCACATAACAAACTTTGCCCTTCCCTATATCTTCAATACATTTAGGATCTGATCCTTCCACTAATGCAACTTCATAGCCAAACCAACTTTTAATTTTATCCTTATTTTTAATAGTTCGTAGTTTCTGCAAACCAAGAACTCTTTTCTTAAACTCAGGAGTATTAGCAAGAGCAACTAATCTCCCGCCACCAATCTCCTCTATAAGCCCACTTCTTTGTTCGATATGTGCAAACACAATAAAATAATCTTTATCAATTTTCTCTAATTCAACCAAAAGATTATTTATATCGAAATTACAGCATGTATTCTCATTTTCACGGTTCGAAATTCCTTGAAAAGCAGCAGTTAAAAAATTATCGATATGGTTATCTCCGTTTTTAAGCCAGTCATCAGGATTAAAAATTATAAGCGTATGAATACCATTTTTCCCATCTTTAACTGATAATTCTACCCCAGGTAATATATAAATATCTTTTTTCCTTGCAGCCTTTTTTATAGCTTTATATTCAGCTAAATCAAATTTATTATGATTAGTTATTATACCAATATTAATATCTTTCTTATTGAGTGCAGAAATGTAGTCATTTACAAAAGAGTTATCCTCTCCTAAATATTGAAACTCCTTATCTTTTTTTGTATGAAGATGAAAGTCGCACCTTATCCATTCACAACCATTCTCAAACATAACCGCTTATTCACCCTTTTCATAAAATATAACTATATTAGAATGTTCTATCTAATAATGCTTCCATATTCCCCTCTTTAGCATATGGTATCGTATCTTCCTGCACAAAGTTCTTTCTACTTACATCATCCCCAATTGGTCCAAAGATAAAGTTTGTAGCAATGCGATAAATGATAGCAGATGGAGCAAAACCATATACTTGATTTTCAAGAATATGTTTTAATCGTGCTGCATCATCCGGAAATTGTTGTTTCATAGATTCATTATTATATAAACGTTTAACCAATTCCGCGATATATAATCCTGATTTCATATATAGATCAATATATGTTTTGGTTGAATCATCAAAAATATTAGGATTTTCTTTTTCAAGTTCATCAACCATTCGTTTAACTACCTTTTTAGGTGTAAAGATTTGATTTGTTTGTTGTGGCGGAATGTAATCAAAGATATCTTCTGTATTATCCTCAAAGTAATTAGCAAGTTCTATTTTTTTACGGAGGAATTCAAGAATTGCTTCATTAAATGTTGGAGCATCAAATAAATGACCAGTAAAGCCTTCTCCACCATCACGGAGGTATTTAAATTGATCTAAGGTAATACCAGTAACTTCATGGAATACATCTTCATCTACATAGGTATCAAAGTTTTCTAATGTAAGATTTTCATCTCCATAAGCCATAAGGAAGCTTGGAATTGTGCGAGCGAACCCACGCAAATGACCACGGATTTTTTCTTCATCACTAGTCATACGATTTTGTAGCTCTTCAACCTCTTGTCGTTTAATAATCTCTTTAGGTAGATTTTGTAATGTACTAGTGATATCATTAGTAAACTTTTCTTTAAATTCATTTTCAAGAGCAACAATAACTTCTTCTCGTTCTGCTTCAAATGCTGCTTTCTCTTCTGTAGTCGTAGCTGATTCAATTTTTTCCTTAAATTCTTCTTCTTTATGTGCAATTGCAACCTTTTGAGCGCTTTCGTTCTCTTCAACTACAGTTTTAATCGCTTCTTTAATATCTTTTTCAATTCGTTGTGCTGCACGATTTTTTAAACCATACGTATCTTGCATTTCTCGAACAATCGGTGTAATAACAGGAGCAGTCACTCGATCAAGCATTTCCTCCAAGGTTGGTTTTAAGTCTTCATTACGTATCGTTTGTTCAATAGTATTAATTGAACTTCGTAATTTATCGCCAAATAAAACCTCTTGCTTATTAATAACGATTTCATCTGAAACAATTGGGTTATCCTCATCATCTAACTCAACATCGACGATATCTATTTCATCCCCAGACATAGTAACCTTCCCTTGAGATGCTTCGGGCAATTCACTTAGAATATCTAAAACAGTTTGAGTTGCTCTAAAGATACCAGCAATATTATCAAATAAAAGATTTGACATAAAGCCGCGTTTAACAACTTCTTGAGCCTTTATTTGCTTAGGAATCGTCATCACTTGAGCCGCATCAATCTCTACCATTCGTCCTGAAGAATCCTCAGCAATAATAGGGAAGAAATTTAGCAACTCATCTATATTTTCTTTTCGAGCATCAGACGTCCCATGACCAGCAGCAGTTGCAAGCGATAAATCATTAGCAAACTTATCATAAATAATTAATGTTCGCTCAGGTGCAAAATCAAATACATAGGCCCTTTCTTTACGATAGTATTTACCACTTTCTATCCAAGAATATGGGTTTTGTGCTCTAAATGCGGCTTGCATATATTGAGCTGGCGATTTCATATTACATAGCATAATAACGCCGGTCCACTCAGGAACTGTCACTCCGGTTGTTAATTGCCCCACAGAAAGTGTAATTGTTTTATCATGCTCTTTAATGGCCTTACGAACAGCAGCCAAAGATCTAACATTTTCCGTTCCTTCATCAGATTCATAAGCATTACCAGAACCAGCGGCCAATACAATACCATAATTTTCAAAGGTTGGATGGTTTTCCAATAACTTCTTTAAAGCTTTAGCTGAATTTACACGATCTAAAATCCAGAATGTATGTTTTAATTCATTGCGTAACTCCTTTGTAGAAAATGGATACTTTTCATTTTTAGCGTTAGTTAAAGTGTTTAACCATGCTTCAACAGCTTCTCTATGTATAAATTCACCACTTTCATTAGTAGCAAAGAATTCATTTAAATCAAAGGCATAGTCATAGTTTTCACCATCAACAGTTACACCATCATTAATGACATCTAAAACCATTTTAGACATTTGATAGGTAAACATATTTAGTTGAGGTAATGCTTCATATGGATTTTCACTTTCATTAGTAGCATCCCAATTCTGCTTTGCCTGTTGTTCATCTGCATATGACCAATTATAAACCTGGTCGTCACTAAATTGACCTTTAGCAATTGCTTTAAAAGGTGTACCAGATAGATGTAATGTCCATTTTCTATGAATATTATTGAAAGCAAAATCTGACTTACGAGTATCAACAGCCTCATGAGCTTCATCTATGATTACTAAGTCCCAATGTAAATCAGCAACCCACTTTAACTTATTATATTCACCACCAAAGAATTTAGAGCCTTTCAAATCTTGTAAGCTGATAAATGCAATTTGCTTAGCATCTTCATCTTCATCAAGATATGTTATAAACTCATCTCTACTCATAGATGGACGATCCTTTAAAGAATCGGTACTACTAACAAACTTATATTTCGTATTACCAGCAATAAATTGTTCAAAGTCATCATACCAAGAATTGGCAACAGCCGGACGATTTGTAAGTACTAATACATTGGTTACATCTAATTGCTTAACTAAATCATAAGCAGACAATGTCTTACCAAATCGTGGTTTTGCATTCCACAAAAACTCACTATTTTCATGATTTCTAAAATAAGTTAATGTTTTATTGACCGCTTCAGCTTGCTCTCGGCGTAACGTATACTCTTGACTTTTACCCGGTTGATAAGAAGATATATAATGACGAATAAATTTATTAAATAAACTTTCCGACCTCTCTGGCGTACCATTAAAGTAAAACCATTCTGTTTTTGGTCTACGTTCTATATCATGAAACTTTAAGAAGCCATGAAAATCATGGTCTTTAAAATTGAGACCTTTATCTGGTCCATCTACATATTCAGCTAAATGATCCCATAAAATTTCAGTTTTAATAGCTGCCGTATGAGTTTGCTCACGAATTCGAGTCTCCACATCCCGTTCCGTGTACCCAATCTTAACCCACCCATCATTAGTGGTAACTTGTGGCGTAGTATATGCATAGATTTTAGGTTCTACAACCTTCCCTGTTTTAATCTCTGTCCCCATTAGTCCATAGCCCTCACTTTTGATTCAATAAAATCGATTTCATCTTGTGAAAGATTATATTTTTTGTACAATTGTTGGTCTATATTTTCAATGGACTGAGACCAATCAATATCTGAGCTAGGTGTAAAGTCTTGATTAGGAACAAAAGTCCAAGTTGCTTTAGGATTATGTTGAGTAATCTTTAAAATACCTAACATAGTTCTAGCAAATTTAGTCTTTATATATTTTAAACAAGCAACGGCCTCTTCGTATGTTGAAAAATTACCAACAGAAATAAATGTTTGAGTATGCCCGATTAGGGGTTCCCCGATTAGGGGTGTAGAAAGCACTTCTCCTATAGCTCCTGATCCATTAGACTTCGGTAAAATAACTTTATACCCATATAAATTATCCGGCCCATTAATATAATCTTTACGGATCCATTTTTCACTACGCAAGTTATGCTCACGACCAATAATTTTAATAAAATCTGTTTTCAATTCATCAGCTAATAATTCTATTTTGAAAATTTGAGACAATTTATCAAATATATTCGTCGTCACATCATATTTATGCCCCTTACTTAATTGTGATTCGGCATTAGGGTAATCTTGATGTAATTTATCAGTTAATTTATAGCTTTCAGGGGCAACAACTAATGCACTAAAAGTCTCAAAGTCATTTGATTTATATACCTTTTGATAAATACTATTTAGCTCATTAAAAGCCGTAAACGTACCTATTGCACCAAAAGCTTTATTATTATCTCTATATGTTATAGCAACGCCACCTTTAATGTCTGTATTAGAAAAAATCTTAGAAGAATCTTGCTCATAATAATTTACTTTAAAATGAGGATCATTAAGCTTCTTACGATTCCACGCCTTAGGAGTTTTACCAGCATTAAATAAAAATCTTGCAGGAGTAATTAAACATACTTTATCAGCAATTTCCTCTGCTGCATCCATCATATAATTATATATAGGTTTATCACTCGTTCCTTCAGTTTCTTCCTGATACGGAGGATTCCCAATTACCACATCAAATTTCATTATTTCATCTCCCTTAGAAATTGAATCCATAGATACTATCATTTTATTTTTCCAATCTTTGACAAGCGTAAACATATCCCCTTGCTTCTCTTGATTATTTACTTCATCAAATAGATTGAGTTGAATATTATCCTTTGAATCATCTGAATATGGCGTCTGCTTAGTTAACCCATTCATTTGGAATATATTATAAGAGATGATAGTTGCTATTTGTTTGATTACCTTCATAGTCGGTAATTTACTAAATTTATGATTATAGTGTTCACAGAATGATAATAATAAGTTTTCACGAGCTAATAATAATGAATCACCCTGTAATTCATAGCCATAGCTAGATTCATAGGCTAGTTTAGACCATTTAATAAACTCTTTCTCCGTAGTTGATTCTTCCGCTATTCTTTGCAATTTCCGGTCTAAAAAACCAACGCGCTTATCAACAGGAATTATATCACCAGAAACAGAATCATAACGAGTTACAATATATGGGGCCTCACCACAAGCAAGCTCTAACCAACGTAAAGCAATGAAGCTTTCAAAAGAAATATCCCCGATTTCATTCATTACAATGGATACCTGCTTATCAACAAGCCAGGGTGGAGTAAATACTTCACCACGTTTACGTGTACGTATCTCTTGATTTCGTTTATTCTTTTCAACACGTGGTTGAATAATAGAATCATAAGAACCTATAATTAGATTTTTTTTAATAGGCTGGTCAGCACAAAAAGGCTTCCCCATGCCTTCGTAAGAAGGAGAAGCCCATACAATATTTTTATTTGTAGTCCGATCTTTTAGTAAAATTGTCAACAACGTTCCAGAATCATTAGCAATCCCTTCTTCGCTAATATCCACTGTTAGTAATTGCATATATGCCTCATTTCAAATTAATAATACATTTGTAATCATTATATAATTATTCATCTAAATTTTAAAGTACACTCTACTTTATAGAATTATAATGCACTAAATAAGTAATATTAATCCATCACATACAACATCATATGTATTATATAAATAAAATACCACATCATATGAGACAAAAACACCTCGATACGATGTGGTATTAATTTTTTTACAATTCACTATATCACTATATATTAAATGTAATACTTCTCTTAAGATTCTTCAATTTCGAAAAACCACATTTCTCCAACGCATGTAAAATCTTTTGAATAGTCTCTTTGATATTATCTTTAGACACAGGTATAGAACTTACGATATATATGATTCCATCAGCTTTTGCAGGATAAATGCTTACAACACAATCATGACTATGTATGATACGAAGCAAATATACATCATAGGTAGACTCAACATAAAAATCAAACTCCTGATTTTCATGTATTACATCAGGTATATCGTGTACTGGTGCTACTGTGCAATCAAATATTTGAAAAGAATCTGCATCAAAATATACTCTACAATTACGTTTTCATTTCATTCGTTCAAGTCGTTCATCTATCATGTTTCACCACGTCACTAATTAATCGCCCTAAATCAATAGCATTTTTAGGTGTAATAACAGGTTTACCTGTCCTAGCCTCAATAGATTTACGTGCATCACCAGCAATAGAACCGCCATCTTGAGCAACTTGTTTATTTTCCTCTAATCCTTGTGGATTTTTAGCTTCTGCAATGTCTTTAGTTGCTGTTTCTGCTAACATATTTAAAATAAGTTCCGTAGTAGACATATTATCTCTCAAGTTTTCCTTTTGAAGACCTTTGAAATCTTTATACTCTCGAGTAGTCATTCCGGACCAAGCTTTTGAAATTTCATTAGTTAAGATAGCATATTCATTGCCACCTTTAACACCATGATCTTGCCATGTATCTGTAAGTTCTTTACGCACTTGAATAGCCTGTAATCTCTGATTTATCCATTCTCGGCTATAGCCCTTACGCGCATATGATTCTAAAGCCCTATCAATCGTAAGTTCCGGATCAATGATTTCATCAATACGTTCTTTACCAACCTCTGCTAACCACATTTTAAAAGGTTCTGCCTTAGGGGATGGAACAGATTGTATGATACGGAAAACACCTTGCATATCAGCTACATCCGTCTTATATGATTTACCATCTTTCGACTTAAGTTTCAGTTGTCGACAAAATGTCGACAACTCACTTCGTTCTTCTTCTGACATACGTTTTTTCACTCGATACCAATAATCACGTGGATTATTGCTTTCAGTCAAAGAACCTATAACATCAACTACACTAAAATACCACTCTTCCCTTTCATTATCCCACACAGAACGAATTTGACTACCTTCAAACATCTTTACATCATCACTCATACATCTTCCTCCTCTCTTTAAACACAAATATATGTTCTATATTATTATCTATAGTATACGCCTTTTAGCATAAGAAATAAAGATATTTT
>FLSG01585617.1_pt1 | contig 13168 bp, 20 predicted proteins | sample 1550511 | NCBI WGS metagenome assembly FLSG01 (sample SAMEA4031768, study PRJEB14383) | metagenome | biome: human; feature: oral; material: saliva | place: Philippines | collected 2014
TTATTATTTTAAAATACCTAACCAAAGTAGTAAAGGTAGTATAAATACAAAAAAGAGGATTGCAAGAGATGCTATTGCACCAGGAAGAAGTAAAAAGAATTCATTTAACAAATCAAAAAAATCCCAAAAAGCTTCTCTTCTATGTCTTTTGAGCATATCTTCTGCTTCTTTTTTAGTCATTTGAAATACCTCCTTTAATTTTTTAATATATTATACTCTGAAAACAATAAAAAATCAATAAGAATATAGGGAAAGAGAAAGGAGGAAACTATGGCTAAGTCAATGGAGTTAAGTATTGTAATTGGAGCTGTTGCAGGAGGAGCATTAACTGCGCTAAATAGCTTAGGAAAAGCTATGTCTGACACAGGGAAAAAATATAAAAAATTAGCTGAAGAAATGAATAGAAATAAAGCTTCTCAAAACGAAATCAAGAAAATGGAACAGTTAACAAAAAGTTATGTTTCAGCTGGAAAAGAATGGATTACGGCTGTTACTAAATTGAGAAAATTAAAAGAAGCATATGAAAAAACAGGCAAAAGCAACACTAAACTTGCAGAAAAAATAAAGCAACAAGAAAAAGCGGTAGAAAAATTAAATGCTAAAAAATTACAGGAAGAAAGAGCTTTCAAACGTGCCCAAAGTGCTATTGAATCGGAACATAAAAGTTTGAAACAATATAGAGAAACTGTTGAAAAGACTGCAAAAAGTCTTGAAAGACAACAAAAATTGAAAAGAATGGAAGAAAATTATAAAAAGCGAAATGAAAATTTAGATAAATTATCAAGTTATGGAGATACGGCTACTAAAATAGGAGCGGTGACTGGAGCAATTGTAACAGTTCCGTTAAAAATATACATGGATGTTGAAGAATCTCAGGCAGACTTACGTAAAATTTTAGGAAAAGAAGCTGAACTTTATTATGATAAACTAGCTGAAATAACAAAAAATTCTCCATTATCACAAGTCGAAATTAACGAAATAGCAGGAGCATTATCTCAGGCGGGAATAAAAGGAAACGACATAGTTGAATATACTCAAAAAGCACAACAAATGAAAGTGGCATTTGATATGTCAACACAACAGGCAGGAGAATTTTTAGCTAAAACAAGGGAACAGTTAGGGCTAGGAAAAGAGGAACTATTTTCCTACATGGATACAATAAATATGATGTCAAATAGATATCCCGTAACGGCTGAACAATTAGCTGAAGTGTCGTCAAGAACTGCAGGATTTGCTAAAAACATAAATTTAGCTAAAGAATCTAATATGGCTTTTGCTACTTCTATAATGTCTACGGGAGTAAATGCTGAGCAAACAAGTACTGTTTTAAACAAAATGTATGCCGAATTAGCACAAGGAGCTAATACCAAAGCTAAAGCGAGTGCATTACAAACTTTAGGAATAAATCCTAGCACTATTGAAAAAGAAATGGCACAAAATGCTGAAGGAACAATTCTAAAAGTGCTTGAAAGAATAAAAAATGCTAATGTTGCTGACAAAACAGGTCTAATTACTGATATTTTTGGAAGTAATGCCTCTACAATAAATGGAGTTTCTACACTTACTAATAATTTGGATGGGTTAAAACAAAAATTAAATGAAGTGAAACAAGGAGCACAGGGGAATGAGACAGTAAGTGCTGAGTATCAGGAAAGACTTGCAACTTTATCTAATCAATTAAAAATAGCAAAAAACAATTTAATGTTGGGATTAGCGAATCTTGGTGTAGCATTAGCTCCAACTGTTAAAAGTTTAATTGAACAGATAACTCCCTTAGTCGAAAAATTTGCTAACTGGGTTAAAGAAAATCCTCAATTGGTTGGAAGTATAATGAAAGTAATAGGAGTAATTGCTATTTTATCAGGGACAATTGCAGGTATTATAACTGTCGGGGTACCTCTTCTAAAATTTGTTAATTTATTGTTTTTAGTATTTTCAAAATTAGGTGTACTTTTAGCTGCGAATCCTATTGCGATTGTAATTATAGCAATAGTGGCAGTAATAGCTATAGTAGTACTTCTTTATAAAAAATGTGCAGGATTTAGAAATTTTGTGAATGCTATGTGGAAAGTAATAGCTACTGGTGCAATTGCCACATGGAACTGGATAAAGGGAGTGGCTATAGCAACATGGAATGGAATAGTTGCATATCTAAAATGGGCTGGTGGAGTGTGGAAGGCTATCTTTAATGGAGTAACTGCTTATATTAAATTCTGTATAAATGTATGGAAAGCCGTTTTCAGAGGAATAGTTGCTGTAGCAAAGGCTATATGGAATGCTATTAAGTTTGCTACTATTGCTGTATGGGGTGCCATTGTAGCTTATGTAAAAGTTCATATTGCAATAATAAAGGCTATATTCAAAGGTATATTAATAGTGGCCAAAATGGTATGGAACGGAATAAAAGCTTCAGCCGTTGCAACATGGAACAATATTAAAACTGGAATCAGACTTGTGAAGGCGGTGTTTACGGGAGACTGGAACACAATCAAAAGTATTGCTTTAGGAGTTTGGAACAGTATTAAAAGTGGATTTTCGGGCATGATTGACGGTGTGAAAAGCATTTTAAGCGGAGTAGTTAAATACTTTAGTGACAAGTTTAATGAAATTAAAAGCAAAGCACAAAATTTACCTTTAATTGGTGGAATGTTTGGGAAGAACTATGCTGGAACTAATTACTGGACTGGTGGACTTACTACTGTTGCCGAACGTGGAGCTGAAATGATTAAAATACCGGGACAGTCTCCTTTTATTGCACAGAGTGAAATGCTGATGAACTTGCCAAAGGGGACTGAAATACTTAATGCTTCTAGGACGAAAAATACACTAAGAGATAGAGTAAATAGAATAAAAGAAAGAGCTTCCAGCTTGGGAAATGGTGGGTCAACTGTAGTTGGTGGAGACACTATAAATATCACAATTAATTCCGGAAGTAATTCTAATGCAAATGATATAGCAAGGGAAGTTAAAAGAATTCTGGCTGAAATGAAAAATAAAAAGGAAAGGGTGGCGTTTGGATAATGAAAACAAAAGTATACAGGACAGTCAGTGGAGATACTTGGGATCTGATAGCTTATAAAATTTATGGAAATGAAAAATACTTTCATAGGCTCATAAGAAATAATCTTAATTTGATAGATGTATCAATATTTCCAGCTGATATTCCTGTCATTATTCCTGAATTTGTTGAAGAACTGGAACAAGAAATTCAGGAAAGCAAACTGCCGCCTTGGAAACGAGGTAAATAATGCTGGCTAGAGGAATAAAGGTAATAGTAATATTCAATGGAGTGGATATATCAGAAGATATAGCCCATTCTATTTCATCTCTAAATTATACTGATAACTCTAAGAATGCAATAGATGACCTTGAATTAGAACTAGAAAACATGGATTATCGTTGGCTTAAGGAATGGTATCCGGACGAAAATGCTCAACTTATAGTTGGAATATATGAGGATAATGGAAAAGACGGAAGTTTTTTGGATATTGGAACATTCTATATCGATGAGCCAACATTTGACAATGACAGGCTTAATCTTAAGTGTATAGCTATTCCATTAGATGGAAATATACGTGATCAGAAAAATACTAAAGCTTGGGAAAAAATAACTTTAAAAGAGCTTGTTAATCAGATAGCTATGTTACATCAAATGAATGTAGAAATACATGCAGATAACGAATACTATAAAAGGCTTGATCAGGAGAATGAAACAGATTTGGCTTTTGTAGACAGAGTTATAAAAGAAACTGGACTTAGCATGAAAATATCAGATGATACTATTATTATTTTTGATGATGACAATATAAAAGATAATGAAGCAATTGAAAAATTCAATATCCGAGATAGCAGAATCCGTAGTTTTAGCTTGAAAAAGAAAAATAAAGGAATATATGACAAAGTCGAAGTAAGTTATTATGATCCAGATAAGAAAAAGTTGATAAAAGAAACAATGACTAAAGAGGAGCTTGAAAAACGGAACGAGGTGAAAACTGATGCCTGATAATTACAAAAAAGCTAAAAGTAAACTTAAAGAAAAAGCAGATAAAAAAGAAAAAAGAAGTAAAAAAGAAAAGGTACAAAAAATAAAAACTAAAGGAAAATCAGACCCCAAAAAAGTGGTCAAAAAAACTTTAAAGGAAAATTTGAAACAGGAATATCAGGTTACTTTGACAGTTGATGGAAGCACTAAATACATGGCTGGAATGATAATTGAGCTTGATGAAAGCTGGGGTAAATTTGAGGGTAAATATGTGATTGATAAAGTAAAACATAGCATCACAGGAGACTATTCGTGTGAGCTTGAATGCATGAAAGTCGGAGCTAGGGAAAATGCTGAAAAGAATGCTAAAACTCAGACAAAAGAAGAACAAAAGAAAAAAGAAGCAGAAAAAGAAAGAAAAAAAGCTGCTAAAAAATCTAGTAAAAATAATAATAAAAGTAACAGCAATAAGAACAGTAAAAATACTAAGGCAAGTAATAAAACAAGTAATAAAAATAATAATCCAACTAATAGAAAAATGAGCAGGTAGAAAGGAGCTGGGCAATGTTAGAAATATTAAAAGCTGGGGAAGTAAGTGCAATAGACCATAAAACAGGAAAAGTAAGAGTTTTATTTTCTGCAGGAGACAATAAAACGAGTGACTGGCTTAACATTTTAGTTCCTTTTTCAGAAAGTCATTCTGATAACTATATGCTTTCGGTTGGTCAAACAGTCTACTGCTTATTTTTTCCGGAAATGATGGAGCAGGGAGTAGTGCTTGGTTGTCCTATGCGTGGTGCTTCTAGTAGTGAAAGTGAAGTTAAAAGGACTTTCAGTGATGGTGGATTTTATAGCTATGACAATGGAGTACTAACATTGAATCCAGTTTCAAAAGTTGTGATTAATGCTGATACGGAAATAAATGGAAATTTGACTGTATCAGGAACAACTGTAACAGGAGGAAGTATTAATTTAAATATTCACACTCATAGCGGAGTTACTGCCGGCGGAGATAAGACAGGAGGTCCGCTATGATAGGAAGTCTTGGAGACGTAATATTTGAAGTATCTGATAAAAAAGTATCTTCAATTAACAATGAACTTTCACGGACATATAAAAGTAAAATATCTGAGCATAATGCAATATACGGTCCTGGTATGGTAAGACATCAGGGAAGAGAACTAATAGAAATAAGTTTTGGAATTTCTTTAGTTTCGTCATTATTACCTGATTCATCGCCAGTTCAAGAGTTGGATAAAATAAAAACAATGTGGGAATTTGGAGAATATGGTTATTTAACATTCGGGGGGCAGACCTTCGGAGCTTTCCCTTTTTTGATAGTGGATATGAACGAAAAAAATTCATATTTTAACAAAAAGACTTCTAGCTTTGATGTCATAAATCTGGAATTGACGCTAAAAGAATATATAGACAATCCAAAACTGTATAATCAGATAATAGAGCAGTTAAAAGCTCAAAAAAAAGAACAAGAAAAGCTGGCAGAAGCAGAAATTGAAAATGTTCAGGAAGAACAAAAAACTAAAATAGATCAGTTGAAAAATAATATAAAAAAAGCTACAGAAAAAATAGATAAAGCGTTAGAGAAAATAGATAATAAGAAAAATGAAATATTAGATAAACTTGAACAGATTAAAAAAGATTATAAGGTGCATGAATTTATGAATCTTATAAGAACAGGATTAATTACTGCAGATAAAATAAAAGAAATGACTGAGTACAGTAAAACTATGAAATCTGAAGCTGACAGACAGATACTTATGAATGTAATTAGAAATTATCTAGGAGGTATTTAAGATGATATATGTAAGATCAGATCAGGAAATTAATTATGCTCCTAAAAATTTAGTTGAAGAAGTTACTACAAATGTCGGAATGCTTTTAAGAGTATACAAGGAGGAACAGCCACTCAACAGAGATTTCAGCTTTGATAGTGACTTGATAGATAAAAATATAACAGTTATGGAAAATAGAATAATGCCTCAGTTACTTGAAATATTCAGAAAGTATGAGCCACGGGCAATATTAAAAACTACACAGATAACAATGACAGATAAGTACAAGAATGAATTTGAAATTATACTTGGAATCGAGGTGATAGAGATTGAGTGATTTTGAAGATTATGAAGTAATAGATTCGGATGCTTGGGAAATAAAAAGGGATATGATAGACAAGTTTCAGGAGCTGAGCGGAAGAACGTTGACTGAAGCAAGTCCTGAGACATTAATTTTCAGTACAGTTGCTTATCAGTTAGCTTTGCTTGAAGAGAAATATAATGATGATATAAAACAGAACTATTTGAGATATGCAAGAAATGAAAGGCTTGACCTGAAAGGTGAAATATATGGAAACCGAGGGAAAAGGCTTGTAGAACAACCGGCAATTGCTACATTTAGATTTTATATATCTTCCGTACAGGCAACTGACATAGTTATTCCGAAGGGCTCAAGAATACGTTACAATGAGCTTTATTTTGAAACTAATGAGGAATATAAGATATTAAAAGGAAATCTGTCAGCGGACGGAAAAGCTACATGTAATAAAGTAGGAACCATTGGAAATGATATCCCAGTCGGACAGATAAAGGATATGGTGGACATTTATCCGAATTATTCAAAAGTAGAAAATATCACGGAAAGCAATTCGGGAACAAATGAAGAAGCGGACGAAAGCTACAGGGAAAGAATAAGGGAAATTCCTGAAAGCTTTACCACAGCTGGGAGTTCTGGAGCTTATACATTTTGGAGTAAGACGGCAAGTACAAATATTATTGATGTCAAAGTTCATTCTCCTAGTGCTACTAATGTAGATGTCTATATCTGGACTGACACAGGTACAGTAAGTCAGGAACTTAAGGAAAAAGTAAAGGCAGTACTCAATGAAGAAAATGTACGTCCTCTGACTGATAATGTTAATATCAAGGAGCCAAACAAAATCAACTATTCTATAGATTTTGATTATTATATCGATAAAGATAATGAAACGCTTGTAAATATAATAAAATCTAACGTTGATAAAACCATTCAGGAATTTATTAACTGGCAGAAAGAAAAGATAGGCAAGGATATTAATCCAGACGAACTGATAAAAAGACTTAAAATAGCTGGAGTTAAAAGAGTAGTACTGAGAAGTCCTGCATTCCAAAAATTAGATTTTAATCAGATTGGAATAAATAATGGTGTAACAAGCAACTATCAGGGAGTTGAGGAGCTATGATAACTGTACAGGATTTAAAATTGACTTATATAGCTGCAAGCTCAACTCTGACTGATGAACGAACAAGATGGATTTACGAATCTATAGATTATGCTATATCAAATCAGAAGAAAAGGATCATGGATAAGTTTTTTCTGAATATTGATAAGCTTTCAGAAACAGAGATTGATTATCTGTTATGGGAGTATCATGTTGACTATGTCGGAGAAAACGCCAGTCTTGAAAACAAGAGAGAACTGGTAAAAATAGCGGTAATAGCTCATTTCAATAAAGGAACATTAGGAAGTGTAAAGGCCATCTGTAAAATACTCTTTGGGAATGCAGAAATAAAGGAATGGTTTGAGTATGGCGGTCGACCAGGATATTTTAAAATAAGTACACTTGGAGAACTTAAAGATGAAAAAGATTATCTGAAAGTACTAGAGGTCGTCAATGAATATAAGAATGAGCGTAGCTGGCTTGAAGCACTGACATTTGACAGGACTGCAGAGTTTGGAAAGTATGTAGGAATATTTTCTGAAAAGCAGATAATTAACATCTTAAATGAACGAAACTTTGAACTGCCTTGGATGGAGCAGAATTTAAGTGAAGGAATAGTAAATGTGACAGTAAAAGAAAATACTATAGGAATAAGATAAAAAAGGAGGTATCATGGCTAACTATATCGGTTGGATATTGACAAATAAAGGAAGAGAACTTCTTGCAAAGGCAATAAACAATGAGACAAAAATAAATGTAACAAAATTTAAAATTGGAGCAGGATATAACACAGGAAATGACAGGGAATTAACAGATTTACTAGATAAAAGGAATGAATTTCCAGTCAATTCTTATGAAAGAAAAGAAAATGGGATAGTGGAATTTACTTTCATTGTTTCTAACAAAACTGGAAGTGGTACAAGTACAATAACGAATTCATATAAAATTTCAGAGATGGGAATATATGCTCAAGATGATTCAGGAACAGAAATTTTATATGCATACAATAAAGGAACAGATGGAGATTACATTCCAGTTTACAACGGGAAAAATGCGATAGACATAGTAGAAAAATGTATTATTATAATAGATCAAGCTGCAACATTGAATGTAACAATAGACAATTCAATGACATATTTAACAAGAGATTCAGCAGATAGAAGATATTTGGAAATACAGGCATTAGCAAAAATAATTGGCTTAGAGTTTGGAGGAAACATACAAGACACAGGAGCAAAAGTCACTGGGAAATTTTACTACGATAAGGCACTTAAATATTATTATGAGTGCATTGCAAATAATAATTTAACTTACAATGACGGCTCAAAGTTCAGGGCTATATCTAATAAGCCAATACTGGATAAAGTGGAAAATTTATCCAGTTTTAAAAGTGAGACAGTAAGGTTAAATAGTACTAACGGCATCCAAAATCAAGCTTTTAATTTAACAATATCGGGCAATTTAAGAATTATTGACTTTGGAAATTTAGCAATTAAAAATGAATATGAAACTAAATTCATTCTGCCGGATTGGTTTTGCAAAAATGTTAGAAACATTAGTGGCTCTTGTGCAAATGGAACAGGCGGAGCAGGAGGTGAAGTTGCCGAAATATATTTTGAAGCTACAACTAAAAGATTAAGTTTTTTCCCAGCACTTCGTTCAGGTTTTAATGGCAATTTACAAATATCAGGGCAGATAATTTCAGTTGCTACTGATTAAGTAAAATAAGCAACTAAGACTTTTATGTTCTTAACAGGTACATTGGAAGCATTGCCCTTACTTCCTACTCTGATACAGTTTGAATCAATATCTAAATTACAGTATTCAAACCAACTTGCTTGATTAATATTTGTGACAGAAATTACTTTATCTTTTTTTATGTGCGACGGAAGATTGACATACCACTCTGTTGTATCAGTTCCTGCAATGTATCCGAGAAGATTTGTCATTGACAAAACTTCCACTTTGAATAAATTTTCCAATTTACATGGAAATGAATAACAAAAAATAATAAGGAGGTAAAAAAATGATAATAAATATTTATAGTAAAGATACACTTGAAATAATTGGAAGACCTGTTATTTCAAATTTAGAAGATTTTGAAAAAGAGCCTAATTTATTTTTTCCAGATTTTAACAAAGAAAATCATATTATTTCAGAAATTGAATATCAGAATCCTATTTTAGAAAGAGGGAAATTGCGTGAAATGACAAAAGAGGAATTATACGCAGTTGGGAGATATAGCCTCGCTGATAATGAAATGATAGAAAATGACAAAATAAAAACTGTAACATTATCTGAATTTGAGTATATCGAAGATAATCAGATAAAGTACAGAAAAGAAGAAAAAATTGAAAAATTGAAACAGGAGCTTTATGAATTAAGACTTGAGAGGGAGAAAAAGCCTTTTGAATTCGAAGTTAAAGGGACTAAGTATCTGCAATACAACAGGACAATAGATCAAAGTAATATAACTAAAGTACTTTTTGCTCTTGTTTTAAAATTTGTTTTAGGACTTGCGAAACAAATTACTGCAGGGAAAAAACTTAATTTTGCACAAGTTTTAACAGAATTTATGGCTACTGAATATGAAAATTGGAAATTCTACACTGAAGACAATTCAGAAAAATATGTAAATGTGAGTGTGCAAAAATTTATTGAGATGTCGGAAATAATGCGAAAACACACGACAACTTCAATGGTTACTGAAACAACATTGGCACACGGATTATTGAGTAAATCTGTTGAAGAATTGAAAAAGTTTGATTCTGAAGCAGAATACAATAAACTTTTTGAAAGTGAATTAAAGCAGAGTTAGGAGGTAATATGACCACAAAAAAAACATTAACAGGGACTGGAATTAATACTAGAAATGTTTTTAAGCGAAAAACTACTGAAGAAGTTTTGGAAGAAATTAGAAAAGCAGCTTCCAAACCAAAACCAGCGTTTGTTGGATATGCACAAATAGGAGGAGAAACACTTAAAAAAGTTATTTACGAATAAAGGAGGTATTTATGCAGTTAGAAAAGGATAAGCTATATATATCGTTTCATAAGCCAAAATCAATTATCGGTTTGTTGATATCACTAAGAACATTAGGGAAATATTCACATTGTGAGCTTGTATACAATGACTACGTGTATCTGTCAAATCCTGGTGGTGTGAGAATAAAGCCTTTTATCTACAAGGACAATATGGATATTTTTGAATTAGATAGTCATATAGAAATCCCGATTGTGCTTGAAGAGTTTAAGAAATTAAAAGGCAAGGGCTACGATTATTGGGCAATATTTTTAGCTCAATTGCTGGAACTGGGAATAGAGCATAAGGACAAATACTTTTGTTCGGAATTATGCTTACATTTAATTAATAAAGGACTGGACGATAGTCTTACATACAATTTAATGGCATTAAAAGAAAGTGCATTTAGTCCAGTAAAATTGTTTAAATATCTGAAATTTATGGAGTTATTAGGAAAGGAAGTGAAATAGTGGACAGATTCAACAAATTTTTAAATTATATTTTTGAAGTTGAAGGCGGATTTACTGATGATGAAAATGACAGAGGTGGAGCAACAAACTTTGGAATAACTGAAGAAGAAGCAAGGGAATTCGGCTATACTGGAGATATGCGAAATTTAACAAAGGATTTTGCAAAGAATATTTATTTAAAAAAATATTATCTTGGAAATAAGCTGGATAAAGTTATAAACAATAAAGTAGCACTTTCTATATTTGACTGGGCTGTAAACAGTGGAAGAAGAGGAATTAAAAAGGCTCAGATTGTAGCAAATAAATTCGGAGCTAATCTGATTATAGACGGAATAATCGGAAACAAAACGCTAGAAGCAATAAACAGTATAAATCCTGAAGCGTTTTTGGAAGAGTATCATGAGCTGCAAAGAGCTTTTTATAAAAATCTTGCAGCAAAAGACAGTACACAAGAAAGTTTTCTTGAAGGCTGGCTAAATAGAGTAAAAATAAAAGAAGAATATATTGAAAAGGTGATGTGAATGAATATTGAAGAGTTAAGAAAAGAAATAGGAAACACAGTTGAAATTAAAAATAAAATATATGAAATAAAAGAAGTCGGAGAGGATAAAGAGTATGCTCTATTATGGATAAAAGAATATCAACATGATGTGAAACCCACCTTAAGCAAAAAAAAGATATGTGTAATAATAGGACATGGTGGAAATGACTGTGGAGCAGTGTCACAGGATAAAAAAGTGACTGAACTTGGGTACAATACAAAATTGGCAGATGAACTAGTAGAATTACTTGTGAATAACGGATATGAAGCTTTTACACATAACAGAGGATATTCTAAAATGGAAAATACAACTTTAATTAATAGTTTAAATCCAGATTTAGCTATATCATTACACTGTAACAGTGCTAATACAGTTGCAACAGGAACGGAGGCAATATATTATCCTGGAAGTGTGAAAGGTAAAAAGTTTGCCGAGCTATTATCTAAAAATGTATCTGAAGCATTAGGATTAAAAAATAGAGGTGCAAAAGAGCCTTGGCATGGAAGAGGAAGTGGACTGTTAAGCAGAACAAAAGCACCTTGTGTTATTTCTGAGCCATTTTTTATTGACAATAACGAGGATTTAAAAAAAGCGTTTGAAAAGAAAAATGAATATATCCAAGCAATAGTGAAAAGTATAGATGAATATTTTGAATTAGTTTAAGACTTAAAATTTTAAAAAATTAAGTCTAAAAAATTTTATAGGCTCAAAAAATAGAAAAACTGAGTCTATAGAAAAAAAATGACTTGTATATTTTGAAAATAAGCAATTCAAAATGAAATTAGGTATAAAAGGTTGCCTGATAGAATAAAATGCAAATTTGAGCTTGTCAGGTGGCTTAAAATAAAAATAATATAAAATTTAAAGGAGTGATGTAAATGAATGCACAATTACAAATGATTTTGGTAGGAATGTTAGTAGATTTTACAAGAAAGGAAATACTGGAGAAAGAAATAATTTTTGGGGCAAAAACTGGGATTCAGAAACTGGAAGCAGTTAAAAATAATTTCTTTGCAAAATTTAAGGATTTCGTGAGAAAAGCTCAGGAGATAAACAACCCATACATTCCTGATGATGTTGAGAGATTTACTGAGGATTTATTATTAAAAGGTACAGAAACACTTGAAAAAACTGTAAATATTGATGAAATAATACATAAAATACTTGGAGAAGAAAAAATAGCTATTGGAATATAGGGGGATTACTAAATGTTAAAGGACTTACAGGAAATAATAGATAATCATGGACTTTTCCTTATATTGTTTTTTTCAGGAGTGCTGTTTGGTGTGGTTGCACAGAAAATGATAGATAACCAGCCAGTAAAACCGTACGTAAAAAGAATAGCCGTTGCGGGAATGACAATGGCTATTGCATTATCCTTAAATAAAATTGTAGGGCATTTTAAAGCAGGATTCTTATATCCTTGGAGTCCTGTACTAGGATTCTTTGGTGAGGCACTTTTGGAAACAGTAAATCAAAAAAGATATGGAATCAGCACTGGATTTTTGGAACTGTTACTGGAAAAGTTTGGATTCATGAAGAAACGGAGTGATAAAAATGAAAATATATCACAGAAGTCGTAAATTTCTTATAATAATGTTAGGGCTAGTTTTTTTAAACTCAGTTCTGACATTAAAGTTAAGAGGTTATCAAAGAAAAGAAAATCTGACAATGATAAAAACAGAATTAAGAAATAAATATCCTGAACAGCTTTTTAACTATATAGAAGAAAAATCTAAAAGAGAAGATTTATATCTTTTAATTGGGACTAATGTAGTTGTATTAACTATTATTTTAGGATTTGATAGATTTGGAGTTTTTGAAGAAACAGATGACACTATAAAAGCTAATAAGGAAAAAATAAAAAAAGGAATAGGAATATTTATATAGGGCAGTCGCGAAGATTGCCCTTTTTTTTTGTAAAAAAATAACTTCTAAG
>FLSG01007831.1_pt1 | contig 13161 bp, 15 predicted proteins | sample 1550511 | NCBI WGS metagenome assembly FLSG01 (sample SAMEA4031768, study PRJEB14383) | metagenome | biome: human; feature: oral; material: saliva | place: Philippines | collected 2014
CCATATTTCTCATTATATACTAAGAAAATTAAAGAAATTTATTTGAATTTTAATTCAAAAAGTGTTATAATCATTATTGATGAAAAATTCAAGACAGAAAAAGAAAAAGCTTGGATTAAAAAAAAGAAAAAGAAAGGTAACTTTACAAAGAATTTAGAATCTTTGATAAGTTAAACAGTGAAAGATATGCCTCTAATAAAACTAGATAATAACATTTATGATAACAATTCAGTATTTGATACGAACGAAAACGAAATCTTTAATGGTAATTTTAAGGAACTTAAAGAGTTCATGTTAAATACTTTCAATTTCAAATTGGCTGACAATGAAGATATGGAAGCTTATGAAGATTTTAATGGTCATGAGTTTAAAATTCAAATGGGAATCCATATTGACCAAGAATTTCTCAATCAATTAGAAGCAACAGCTAGAGCAGAAGCAAAACTTGAAGAAATCTATAACAAAGTTTTTGGTAAATTCTCAATTAAAGAAATGTTAGAAATGATTAAATCTAAAGAAATTCTAAATTTCATGGAACAATTTATGAATGAAGTTCCATTAAGCTTTGACAATCCATATGAAGCAGATTACTTCATCTTTGAAACAGTAGAAGATTTTATTGAAGCAATGATTGCTCAACTTTACTACAAATACAAAGAATCTGGTATTATGATTTCATTTTGTCCTAATACTAACATTACTACTGATGAATTTATGTTCACAACTGAATTATTTGCTACTCAAGAAAATGGTGAATATTATATTTTTGAGCGAATTAGTGGCCAAGGCGAAACATTCTATCATATTTACAATATTAAAGATGGCAAATTATCAGCTAATGTTTGGAAAGAAACTATTGAATATAGCAGAGCTCTAAACACATTGAATGAAGTATATAAGGAGAGAATCAATGAAGAAAATTAAAAGTTATGTTTTTGAAGCTGGAGATACTCTCTATTATGTAGATAAAGAAGGTGAAGTTTATTCTTTTGAAGTAACAGAAGATTTACTTAAACCTCAATCTGAAATGCCCACTTCATTCCTTGATAATTATGTTTTCAAACCATATGCTCCAGTAACTGTTTATGACGATTTTGGTCGATTGTGGTTGTGGTCAGCCAAGGGAACATGGAGTGGTGCTGGTATGGCTTCAAGTTTTAATGTAGAATACTCAAGTAAAGTTGCTGATGTTTTTATTACTGAAGAAGAAGCATTTGAATTTAGTAAAGCTCGTAAAAAGCACAATGAAGAAAATGAATTTTTTAATTCTTATGCAACAATTCATATTAAGCATGCAGTATCAAATAGAGTGTTAGAATCATTAGCATTTACAAAATATTCATTAGTTGAACTTATTAAATTAGTTAATATTTATAGAACAGAAAATACACCAATTAAAATTTCTGTTTTGGATTATGATGGGAATGAATTTGCTTACTCTCAAATCGAAAAAGAACTAGAAAGATTTTATTAGAATGAATTATTTAAGTATATGTCAAGAATTAGACAAAGTGAAGAATAGCATCAAGTATCATGAAAGAGCAATTGAAAAAGATAAATCTAAAGTTGAACAACTAGAAGAATACAAGAAGTGGCTTGAAAATGGTGCTAAACCAGTTTATGTTGAAGCTAAAGAGTTTGTTAAACCTGTAAATCCTATATTTATTCTCCTTAAAAGCAAATTGTACTTTGAAGAATTAAAGAACGTTTTGTTGTACGATTACAAATCATTAGAGAAAAATCCAGTAACACTTATCCAAGATGAATGGCATGCTTTCAAGCTTAAGTGGCATTCAACATATACTCGCTCTGATGAAAGTAAAGTTACTTTTCATAAGGATTTGACAGAGGATTATTACTCAGAATTACTTTTGGAACTAAATAAAATAGATGATTTAAAGATTGAAAGAACAGCACAAAGTCTTTCTATAATTCAAAACGGTCAATTTCCAACTCGTAAACATTCTGGTCAGTTTGATTATGGAGTATTAAAGGATATTGTTAGTTTTAAAGTGGAAAAATTTGAAAAAGTTTTACAATTACTTAACTTCCCAAAAGAAATAGAAATTTCTCTAGGACGAGTGCTGTATGTTCTTAATGAAGATACTAAGGAATATGAATTACAATTTTCAAACTTGAAAGATGAATCACCAATAAAGGAGAGTTCATATGATAACAACATTAAAAAACAATGGTCAAATAAAATTTATTCTAAGAATCAATGAAGAAAATGATTTGTTTACAAACAACTGGGTAGATGAAAGCTTTGAATATCTAGCTAGAGCAGCAAACAAAAAAGATACAGATAGAGATTTAATCTTAACTATCCGAAAAGGATTAGGACAATTAGAGTATAAAATTGAAAAATTAACTTATGAATATGAAGGTCAAGGCAAAAATATTAAAGTTAAGGAATTAGAATTAAGTGATAACTCTAATGGTGAAACAGAATTAAAAGTCATTTTTGAAAGAAGCTTCTCTACCCTAGAAAAGATTTATAATTATCTAAAAGCTCAAATAAATCATGCTTTAAAATCTTATAAAGATAAGAGAGCTGAATTAAAACGATTTAATCAACAAGAACTTGAAAACTTAATTAAAAATAACACCAAAGAAAAGGAAGATTAGTTAAAACCTTCCTTTTTTGTTTGACATTTTAACACTTTTATAATACAATAGAAATATAAATAAAAGAGGTAAAAACAATGAAAAATTATATGGATATTGTAAACTTGGAAAGTGAGTTGCTTAACAAAAAAGCTAAAATGGAAGTAGAATATGAAAGAGAAATGAAGGCAATCAATAAAAGATTAGCTGAATATGAAGATTATAAAAAAGACTTCAAAAACGGAAATGGTGATTTTGTTTTAGCTAAAGAATATGTTGAACATTATAGACTATTTAATATTTTAAATAACTTTGCTCTTTATATGAATGATTTGAAAAGATTTCTACGAAATGATTGGAAAATGCTTCTTAAAGAAGATTTGCAATTGCAAGATAATGCTTATGGGGGAGATTGGACTAAATATACAAATCTTGTTAAAAAAGGATGTGGCACAAATTATCACCCAAATTTAGGTTCAATTAAATTTTCAAAGAATACTCCACCTGAATACTTTGACAATCTTTATATGGAATTAGAAGATAAAAAGATTTATGACTTAAGCAACATTTATAGTAGTGAATTTGATTATCATAATAATTTTCCAAAGACTGACCCATTTAAAAAATACAGAGAACTTAATCACAAACTTACATACAAACTCAAAACAGATAAATATGATTACACTAGATTGGTTAAACTATTGAATTTCCCAGAGGAAATAACAGTTGTAGATGTGAATGCTAAATATAAATTGATTGATGATGCTTATGTTTTCCACACTTGGAATTGTGCTACGGAAGATTGGCAAAACGAATATGACGAATATTTAAAAATGAAAGGTAAATCAAATGACTGAAACATATCTAACAAAAGATGAACAAGCTGAACTCAAACTCGAAGACATTCCAATTTTGAGCAGAAAAGAAATTCCAATTTTGAGCAGAAAAGAAATTACAAAATTTGAATTTACTAAAGATAGTACAATCTTCCTATCTGATTTAACAGAATTAAAAATTGAAAAAGTTAATGAAAGGTATAAACCAATTGACTTTGATTGGTATTTAGCACCTGAAGAAATTACTAATAAAAATATTATGGAAGCAAAATACGGTGGAATTTGGATTGATGATAACTTTGTTGAGGACAAAGATTACAAATACTTTATTACTGAATTAGCCGCTATAGTAGATAGCATTTAAGAAAGGATTTAAAATGATGAAATATAGCAATATGGAAGAATTGAAACAAATTCTAACACAATCTCAATTTATTGAAGCTCCATATGAAGCCAAATTTGATTTTGATGAAAAATTTAATGAAATAACAGTTCAAATCCTTTTAGATGATAAAGTTAAATATGAAAAATCTTGTCATATTCTTGGTATGCCGGCACTTCTTAAAAATATTACAGACGAAGGTTACCCTATTCTTATCAAAAAGGTAAAACAATATGATTCAACGTTACCACTAGAAAATATTGGTCAAATTCACTTGGAAGAAGAAGTTATTTTTACTGACCCTTGTTACAACCCAAATGAAGTTAAGAATAATAAAACTAAGGTTAAACCTGGTGTATGGAACGTTTCTTATGCACAACTTGGTATTTACTCAAATCGACCAGAATATTTAATCTTATCTCATGAATCTTATAAAGAAATGCCTAAACGATTAACAAAATTACCATTTACAATTGGAGTTGATTCTGGGCAACTTGGAATTAGTAATGTTTCAGAATATGAGAATATTTATAGTGGTGATTCAGAAGCATGGTGTGACTACATCTGTGAAAAAACATATAGACACGTTAAAAAGGAACTTCCCCCAGGTTATAAAAAATTAACAAGAAAATACAAAGCTACAGATGTATTATTTTCCCGACTTATTGCTATACAAGATAAAGAATTACTTAGTTCAATTGATAAACTACGTAAGCAAATAAAGGAAATGGAACTAGAATTGAGAGACTTCTATCCAAATATTCCATACTACACTCATTTGTTTAATGATAACAATAATTATCTCGATTTATCCTTTGAACCTTATGTAACTCATAATGCTGTTTGGTCTAGCACGGTATATGGAGATGGTGTTTACCCAGTCAAAGTAGCAAGAAATAAAGATAAAGAAATCATTTATATTAAAATAGATATGAAATAGGAGATTATAGAATATGACAAAAAATTTACAAATGACTCAAGCAGAGTATCATTCATTAGAAGAAAAACTTGAAGAGCTAAAATTAGTTAAACGACCTGAAATTATCGAGCGTATCAAAATTGCTCGTAGTTACGGTGACTTATCTGAAAACTCTGAATATGAATCAGCTAAAGATGAGCAAGCATTCCTTGATACAGAAATTGCTAAATTAGAAGAACGCCTACGCTCTGCTCAAATTATTAACATTACTGACACTCAAGAAAATATTGTAAGTATTGGGCGAACAGTAAGAGTATTAGAATCAGATACCAATAAGGAAGTGTCTTACAAAATCGTAGGTATTTCTCATGCTGATGCTTTTGAAATGAAGATTACTCAAGAGTCACCAATCGGGAAAGCTTTATTCGGTCATACTATTGGGGATACAGTTCATGTATATACTCCAGTACCACAAGAAAGCTATGACTTGACTATCCTTGATGTCACTTATTCAAAAGCCTAAAACTGATTTTGAACGTTGTTATATCGTCATATAAGCAACGCTAAGACTGTAAAAACTGGATTTCGATAAATGTATCGACTTTACGAAAAAACAGCTTAGATTTGCTTATTTTGCCATATGGAAAAGGAGTTTAAAAATTGGAAAAAAGCAGAAAAGAAAAAACGACAGATAAAAAATTGCTTCTAAAGCGATTTCTCATAGTACTTTTAATCATTCTATCATGTGGAGTAGCTTATTCTTATTACTTGGTAAAAAATGCTGAAACTAAATTAGAACAAACTTATAAACCGATAGAAAATCACGAAGAAAATAAAGTTATCGAAGCTACTAAACCAATGTCTATTCTTTTAATGGGAGTAGATACTGGAAATAGTGAAAGAACAGAAACATGGGCTGGTAATAGTGATAGTATGCTTGTTATGACTATCAATCCTAAAACAAAGAAAACAACAATTACAAGCTTGGAACGAGATATACTTACAGAAATTGAACATGATGGGGAAACAATCCAAGCTAAATTAAATGCAGCTTATCAAATGGGCGGAGTTGATTTAGCAATTCCTACTATTGAAAAAATGCTAAATATGAAGTTTGACCATTATTTGTTAATCAATATGAATGGCTTAGCAAAATTAGTAGATTCTGTTGGCGGGATTGATGTTGAAAATAAATTAGGTTTCCCTATTACTATCCAAGACCAAGAAACAGACAATCAAATTGTAATTGGAACAGGTAAACAACACTTAAATGGCGAGGAAGCATTAGTTTATTCAAGAATGAGATACCAAGACCCAGAGGGTGATTATGGACGGCAAAAACGCCAACGTGAAGTTATCCAAGCTATTATTTCTAAAATAATTTCATTAGACGGATTAACAAATTATTCAGAAATTCTTGAAGCAGTAAGTACTAATATTCAAACAGATATTCCGTTAAATTCAAGCAATATGATGAATTTATTAGGATATAAGAGTAGTTTGAACAATATTGAACAATTCCAACTTGAAGGTGAAGATGCTACTATTGCTGGTATTAGCTATCAAATTGCTAAAGCAGATAGTTTACTAGAAATTCAAAATAGAATTAGAGAAGAACTTGGCGAAGATACAGTAACTAAATTAAAAACAAATGCAGTAATAAATGGAAGTACAAGCCATAAAGATTCAGATGAGCCCAAAAGTGTAAATACTGATGATGAGGATTCATATTTTACTTACAAGAAAGAAGAATAAGAATGATTTTAAGATTTCAAGTACTAGAATGTGGAAAAAGACCTAAAGTTATAGATTTTGAATTTGATAATTTTTACAAAGCACTTGATTTTCTTATGAAAGGACGTCCACCATCTGATTTTAATTTTGATGTAAGTCAATACTTGCTCTACACAAGGGGTAGTGTTGATAATCTTGTTTATCAAGTAACTCTATTAGATAAAGAAAGTGGAAAAAATATTGATTTAAAAGATTTGACTTTCGAAGTGATTGCTAGATATATTGATGAACACCCAATTATTGAAAAAATTTGCTTAGAAGAAGAGCTAATGGATTTTGTAGAAAAATCTGAAGCATTATACCCAAACGAAAGATTGCCAGTTTATACTTATAATGGACTATCAACAAAAAGAGTGGTCTAAACCACTCTTTTTTATTGTAGTTGACTTTTTGTAAAGCTTGTTATATAATAAAATAGAAATGAAAGAATAAAGGAGTTTTCAATTTGAAGAAAAAATATATTATTTTAGGTGCACTATTATTTAACTTATCATATACAACAGTTCATGCAGATTCACCAACTGTTCAAGACTCTGCCAAAGGAGAATTATTGTCTGATGCTTCTGTTTCAACATTAACAGAATACAAAGAAAAAATTGCTAAACTATCAGAACTCACAACAAAAGAAAAAGAAGATTTCTTTAAGGAACTTTACAAAGCTTCATCTAAAAATGATTTTGAAAAAATTCTAAAGAAAGCTAATTCAAAAAATAATCAACACGTTATTGAAAAACAAGAGCAAGAAAAAATTGCTAAAGAAAAGGCAAAAGCAGAAAACGATAAGAAACCTATGCAAGTGTTTGAAGTTACTGCTATTTATGAATCTGGTAATCGTAACCCTGGGGCTATTTTAGGCACACTTGAAGATGGTGCTGGAATGAATTACGGTACCTATTCATTGACTCAAAAATATACAATGAAACCTTATTTAGAATTTTTAAGTAAAAATTATCCTGAGCTACGCTCTCAATTAACAGGTGAAATTAACTCTGATGAATTTAATGCTTCATGGAAATCTTTAGGAGAAACAGAAACAGAAAAATTTAAAGCTTCTCAAGCACAATACATTTTTGAAGCTAATATTATGCCTGTATTAGAAAAACTTAAAAAAGAAACTGGAGTAGATTTCTTAGACGGAACTCATTCAATTGGTTCTATTGGAATGATTTCAGGTATGATTCATAATGCTGGTCACGCTTGGTACTCAATTATTAAAGAAGCTGCTATTACAACTAAAAATGAATCATCACAATTTAATGATAAAGCATTTGTTGAACGTATTGGTGGTTGGGTAAGAGATAACTACTCTGGAGTATACTCACAATCAATCCGTAACCGATACTCTAAACAAACACCTCAAGAAAAAGAACGTATTGAATTATTCACTTATACTAAGAAAGAAAATCTATAAAAGGAGCACTAACTATGCTAAAACAAAAACGGAATAACAAATTTTATATTGGAAAAGAAGAAGTAACACTTCTTGCTATTTATTTACCAGATTTATTTTTAGAAGCACCACAAGATTATTATTTTTATTTTAATCCAAATAATAATAAATTTGAAATGGCAAGTGATAATAGTTTTGCTTATTTTGCTTCTCAAGTATTCTATGATAGCAATTTCATTGTTCTTGCGAAATTTAAAAAATCAGACAAAGTTGAGCTAATTCAAGATAAGACTTTCTTGTTTACATACTTTTCTGATACAATGGATAATGATGAAGACCGCCAAATCTTTTTAGAATATGGTAAAGAAGAAATTGATAAAATTCATGCTTCATATGAAAATATGAAAAGACTTCTTGCTGGAGTAGGGGTAGGATTATTTGATACAGAAAAATATATTGCCCAATGGCTTCAAAAAGAATACGGGGAAAATTTAATTTTTAGTATTACTCAAAATGACTATGGTTATCTATTAAAAATTCATGAATACAATAAAATTTCACAATATTTATATAAATCTAATTTCAATAAAGACTGGGGAAAGAAAAGAGTTAAAACCGAGTTAAACAATTTAAAATATGACTCAGCTTTTAAATGTGCGATTACCCGTTCACTTGAAAGTGTAAAAGAGTACGAAAAAGAAGTAATCAAAGAAACAGCTAAAAATATTTTATTAGATTGCAATATTGGTAAAATCGATAGCATGACAAATAGAATTGAGAACAACAAAACTATTATGATGGCAAGACTCATCTTATTTAGTGGGGGTTTTCTGACTATTCACTTTACTAAGGATTTTACTATAACACGAATTGCAAAATCAATTAAAGAAAAAGATAAGGAAGAAATTATTGCGGGCATTACTTATGTAAAACCAGGCTCTTTTACCGAAACATTTGCTAATATTAGCACAAAAATCAACTTGGAAGAAACTGATAAATGGTTACCAATTTTGGATAACTTATAAAAATTTATCTCATTCCTTATTGACAAATTGATTATTTTGTCGTATAATATAACTATAAATCACAAAGGAATGAGAACTATGAACTTATTAGAACAATATAAACAACTACAAAAAACAAACTTATCAAAAGATGGTGATATGCAGCTAGGTATCGCTTATAAAAAAGAAAATGGATTGACTACAGTAAAATACCTTCATGGTGGAGTAGATTTTAACAATCCTTTATATAGACAAGCTCGTGGATTAACACTAGACTTGAATGGAAAAGTAATCCTACGAGGATTTGAAAAATTCTTTAACTGGAAACAATTAACAGAATATGAAAATTACTCAAAAGAATTTAAAAAAGTATATTCAGAAGTAGAATATATTCCTAATCACAAATATAACTTCTATGAAAAGTTAGATGGCTCACTAATTCTTTTAGCAGAATATAAAAATCGTTTTGTAGCTGCAACTACTTCAAGTTCTCATAATCCATATACTCAAACTGCTCTTAAATGGTTCTACCAAAAAGAAAACTATAAAGAATTGCTTAACTATCTAAGAGTTAAAAATATTACATTAGCTTTTGAATATATTTCAATCAAAAATCCAATCGTAATTCACTATACTCATACTGATTACGTTTTGATTGGCGCTCATGAAAATGAAAGTGGTAGACGCTATTCACAAGATGAATTAAACAAAATTGCTAACCGTTTTGGATTTAATCAACCTAAAGTTTTCTAATACACTTTTGAAGAAATTCAAGAAGTTATGAGCAATGCTAAAGATATTGAAGGCTTCGTGCTAGAAAATACTTATGGAAAACTTATTAAATTCAAAACGGATGAATGGTTCCGTCTAAAAGATTACTATGGTATCTTCTTCGGGCCACTAACAAATTCAAAAATTTCTACAATTATTGAAAGCTATCTTGCTGATGAAATTGACGACCTAATCGCTGTTGAACAGCAACACGAACATTACAAACATTTAGGATTGCTTGATACTACTCTAACTCATGTTAAATATTTTGAAGATGAAGTTCAAAAAGCTTATAAAGCCACAAAACATTTATCAGATAAAGAATTAGGCTTGAATTGGAAAGATTATATGGAATCATATGCTTTGCCATGTGTATTCAATATTAGAAAAGGTGTTGATTGGAGAGCTCAACGAAAAGGTGAAGGCCCAGTTACATTAGCATTACTAGTACAAACAAAAGTAAAACAAGAAAAGGAAGATGAATTAAATGGATAAAATTGTTAATAACATGAGGTACACTGATACTCATGTCTATTTCTTTACTGACAAAGCCCCGTTTTCAAACTTTTATAAAACAAGATTTTATTATAAGGGATATAATTTACAATTCTCTGAACAAGGTTTTATGATTGAAAAAGCACTTTTGTTCGATAAGAGCAAAGCGAGTTTAATTGCTTATGAAACTCACCCTTATCAAGTTAAAATGCTTGGTCGTAAAGTAAGAAATTACAATGAAGCAAAATGGAATGAAGTACGTTATGATAAAATGGTAGAAGTGCTTCGTGCTAAATTCTCACAAAATGAAGATTTGAAACAAATCTTACTTGAAACAGGTGAGCGTATTCTAGTTGAGGGCTCTCCTTATGATAAGATTTGGGGTGTGAAAATTGACTGGAAAGATGATAAAATCCTTGATGAAGAGAATTATAAAGGATTGAATTTGCTAGGCAAGGCGCTTATGCAAGTTAGAGAAGAGCTTAAATAGATTTTGAGGGTCGATATATCGTCATATAAGCAACGCTAAGACTGTAAAACTGCAATTTCGATAAATGTATCGACTTTTCACAAAAACAGCTTAGAAACAGTTTTAAAGAGAGTTACTATCAAGAGCAGCTCTCTTTTTCATTTGACTTTTTACTTGAGATATTATACAATAAAACTTAGAACAAAAATAAAATAGTAAGGGATAAATATGAAAGATAATAAAACTGAAATCGAAAAACTATCTCGAAGAGAAGTTTTTAAAATGACTCAAGAAACAAAACGAAAAAAACGTAGCAAAAGAACAAGACTTCTAATTACATTTATTACTGTTGGAATTATTGGTGGAATTGCTATCGAAGGAGTAAATCTTTTATCAATTTATAATAGTAGTAAAGCTTGGCAAAAACAATCTAAAACCCCTATTGCTTCATTAGAGCCTTATATGCTTTATCTTAGCCAAGAGGATATGGATAATCTTTCAGAATACACTTCAAGACTAAGTAATATTTATGATAGCAATAAAGGTGTATTTGCTAATGGAATTACACAAAATGACTTAGATGAATTGAAAAAAGAATTTGATAAATTACCATCGTCATTACAAGAGAAAGAAACAGAAAAATATAAATTAGTAAGTAATATGTGGAGCATGAAATCTGACTATGATGCCATGTGGAATAAAGAACATACTGCATTGCTAGATTCTACTACTCCTCAAACAGTAAGTGATTATGTAGATAAACACTGGAAAATTATGGATTCTTACTTAGAAAACGATTCTATTCAAAAAGAATGGCTAATCAACACTTATAATGAATTGAATAAATTGAAAGATGATACTGCTACTATTTCTGCTTTATTCAATATGTTTAACTCAACTTATGATGTGTCCGACAAAAAGATTATTGTTAAGAAAGATGTGAGTTCTTCTTCTATTGCAGAATGGAGCAAAACTAAAGCAGCTCTTAACTTTAGTTGGCCTATTGTTTCTAATTACATGACTGAAATCATTAACAATTCGGCTAAGATTTTAGAGAAACATGATAAAGCTATCAATCTTTACTCAGAATATAGCAAAGCTGCAGAAAGTAAAAATGCTTTTGACACTTGGAGTAAAACATATTCACAATATAATAATAGTATGATTAGCTTACCTAATTTTGTTGGAAAAGACATTGAAACAGTAAAAGCTTGGGCTAAAGAAAATGGAATTACACTTATTATCAATAAAGTAGAAGATTCTGCTAAGAAAGATACAGTAATTTCACAAAACCCAACTAATTCTGATTATTCTAAGATTCTAAAAGGTAGTGCATTTACTGTTAATGTTGCTAAAGAAAAAACAACTACTACTGAGTCAAAAGATAAAGATAAAGAAGCTAAAAAAGAAACAACAGAAGCAACAACTAAGGAGAGTAACTAATGAAAATTTTAAAAAAGATTATGAAATTTATTTTAAAGCTCTTTAAATGGGGTTTAATATTAGGATTTATCCTTGCTCTTGTTGGTTTCTTAGCTGGAACAATTTATAGTGCAGGTGTAATCAAACAAACTCCTAAAATTACTGAAGAAATGATTACGAAAGCAACAGGTGGAACTACAAATATGTACGATTCAACTGGTCAAGTAATCTATTCTGATACTGAGCATAGACGAGATTATATTCGTTATGATGAAATTCCAAATAAATATATTGAGCTATTACTTGCAACTGAAAATAAGAATTATTGGAATGAAAAAGGTTGGTCATTTGAAGCTATCCTAGCTGCAATTAAAAGCAAAGGTGCTCGTGGTGGTTCTACTATTGAACAACAACTTATTAAAAACCTTGTATTCTCAAGTGATGTTAAAGATAGAACAATTGACAGAAAGATTAAAGAAATTTGGCTTGCTTCTCAAATGGATTTAAACTTTGATAAGAAACAAATTTTAGAATGGTATATTAACTTAATCAATATGGGTGAAGGTTCTTATGGAGCAAATACTATTGCTATTACTTATTACGGTCAAAGTTTGAAAGATTTAACTGGTGATGATGCAGTAACATTATCTAAATTAGCTACAATCGCTGGGCTAGGACAAGCTCCATCAGCTTACAATCTATATGATAACCCCGAATTAGTAGAAGAACGAAGAAATATTGTTTTACTAAGTGCTCTTAATAATAATAAGATTACTGAAGAACAATATGAAGAAGCTAAAAAAGTTCCAATTCAAGAGGGCTTAAAAGAGCGTTATTGGAGAAATGGAACAGTGTTAGCACAAACAAAAGAACATAATGCTTATGTAACTTCTGCTCTTAAACAAGTTCAAGAATTGGGCTATGATTTAGAAAAAACACCAATGCAAATCTATACTGCTTTAGACCCAAATGTTAATTCACAAGTAAAATCTACTTTTGATAATTTTGCTGGTTATAAAGATGAAGAAGAACAAATGGCAGCTACTGTTATTGACCCTAATACAGGTTATGT
>FLSG01585648.1_pt1 | contig 13004 bp, 3 predicted proteins | sample 1550511 | NCBI WGS metagenome assembly FLSG01 (sample SAMEA4031768, study PRJEB14383) | metagenome | biome: human; feature: oral; material: saliva | place: Philippines | collected 2014
ATATATGCAGTGATGACTACGAAAACCACATTGTAATTGAGAATGATGCACCAATAGCCGTATATGGTATTTCAAAAAAGCCAATCAACGGAATGTACTGTATTTATTTCTTGGGAAATAAGATGCTAGATACTAATTTGAAATTGCAAAAGGAATTTCTAAAACGAAGTAACGCAATCATAAAAGAGTGGCTATCCACTCATGAATGTTTATTCAATTTCATACACAAGGATAATCACCGCTCCAAGAGATGGCTTACATCACTAGGGGCGGTGATTCATTCTGATATTACACACAACGGAATGGAACTATTTACATTGAGAAAGGGGGATGCGAATGTGTAATCCTATTGCATTGATGGCAGGTCAAATGGTAACTCAATTATGGGGTCAACATCAACAAACTAAAGCACAAACTGCAATGTACAATGCACAAGCACAAGCAGCCGAGGCTAACGCTCGTATATCTGATAGGAAACAACAGGATATTGCCAATCAAGCACTACAAGAACGAGATAAAATGGATGCTCGTATGCGGTTGATTGCAGGGCAGAATACGGCCGAGGCTGGTGCTACAGGTTTGTCAATGAGCGGTACACCATTACAACTAATGGCATCTAGTTATGATGAATATAATAAGGATATTCACAACTGGGAAACTAATAAGAATAACAGTATCTACAATGAATATCTAAATGGTTTAAACTACCGCAACGAGGCAAGCACAGCAAGAGCATCCGCATCTAATGCTAAAACACAGGGGCGGTTAGCGATGGTTGGTACTATCTTGAGTGGTGCATCTAGTATTTATGGGTTGAAACAACAATATAGTGGTGGTAAATATATCACTCAATATGGTGGCGATCTAACAGGTGCTAGCGGAAAAGAATGGAAAACAGTTAGGAAAGCATGGACTGGTGGTAGATAGCAATGAAATTAGTTAATTATGAACAAGAGCAACGCTTAAATACCATCAATGGTAATATTCATGGTTACGCAAATGAAATGGCTTATGGCGCAGACCAAAGCGGAGTACGTAGTATTGCTGGCGGTTTAGCTAACATCAACGAACAATTTCAAAAGAAACTAGATGAAGATTTAAACATCGCCTATATGAACGCCGAAACAGATTACAAAAAAAGAATGTCAGAGTATTTAACTAATGAGCATGACGGACTGCTCCATACAGAGTTGGGCGGTGCTGCTAACATTGGTTATACATTTAACGAATTAGAAACTAAAGCAAGACATGAAATTTTAAGTAATCTACCTAACAACAATCGTATCCGTGAACGCTTTTTACGAATGGCAGAAAATGACACTATAAGCAACGGAACAAGGGTTCAAGTACATGAACGCTCGGAACGTGAGAAATACAAGGATGTAACTTTTAATAACAACATCAATCAGTCGAGACAAATAGCGGTGTTAGGGTACAACAATCCAAACATCGTAGCGTCTACACTTGATGGAATTAATAAGAATATCGAATTAATGTATGGTGATCGTGGCGAAGAATACGTTAAAGGTAAGAAGCAATCTGTAATTGATGAAATCGGACAAGGTGTAGTTAATGAGGCGGTTACGAGAAACGATATTACTTTTGGGCCGCAAGTCATCGCAGCATTAAGACAAGCAGGTGTAAGTGAAAGCGTGCTATCTAAAGCAGATGTAGCATTCGCACAAGTCAACAATCAACAAAGCATCGACAATAGCATTGTTGGTGATGTAGATGCATTTGGCGAAGATGGAGCAGAAAAGGCAGCCGATGCTTTCATCGAACATAAACGAAATCAAAATAAAGGTGGTGCAATCAATGTAAATGCGTTGGATAATGCAGTAAACACATCGATTGGTAAGCCTTATATCTTAGGTAGTGATGGTGGCGATGCTACAGATTGCGGCAAATTTACGCTTGATACATTGGCAAGTGCTGGTGTTAGTCTCAACTACCGCACCGCAGATGGACAATATTTGCAAGCGGAACAAGAGGGTAAGTTAGTTAAAGATATATCGCAAGCACAAAAGGGCGATTTAGTATTTTGGCATGTACCAAGTAATGAGGGTAGATGGGCAACAAGCAATGACCCTAACGCAGTAAACACCGACAACCAAGCATATATGGGTGTAACTCATGTAGGAGTATATATGGGCGATGGTAAAGTCGCACAAGCTGGTAGCGGTGGTGTATCGATTGTAAGCACAGACATTTACCCTGTAGTTGGTGTAGGGAAGTTTAGCGGTAGCGGTAAACAATACACAGATGGCGAACTCATGGAACTACGCAAGATGTATGTCAAAGCTTATGATGTAGAAACTGGCAAGCGTAAGAAAGCTAGAGCCGAGGAGTTGAACAGACAAAAGAAAGCGATTCAATTACAGTATTTAGAAATGCAAAAGAACGGAGCGTCTAATGCAGAATTAGCGAACTTCCTAGATAATTCAACAGCTGGAAACGAAGAGTTAACACTTGCATTTGGTGGTGTAAGAAATCAATACATAAAGGCGGAACGTGCAGAACGTGCGGCACAAAATAACGCAATGTACAAAGCCAACATCATGCAGATGATTGAAAACGGAACATCATCAGAAACCATCTTAAAATACGCTGCAGAAAACGGAAGTTTGTCTATGGAAGAACAAAGCAGTTTGAATAAAGAATTGACTGATAGGGATAATGGCACAGGAAGTTATTCTGTTGATATATCTCAAGTTAAACCTATTCTTGATGATGCATTGGATGGATTATCTGATATGCAAAAAGCAATGGCAAAAGAGGGGTTTAGAAAAGGGTATTCGACATGGTTGAGACAAGTTGTTGCGGAAACAGGTGAAGAGCCAAGCTATGGAAACAAAGTATGGTATGCTAACCAGTTAGCATCTGAACAAACAATACGAACTACAAAAGTAAATCATTGGTGGCAGGATGGCGACAATTACAGCAGCCAAGTAGCACCTATGACATTACTCGGTAATGGATTTGTTGACTATCAACCAATTATGGGTGATGATGGCGGACATTATGTAAGGTTAAAACGTGCAGACGGCACATTCGAGGATGTGGAAGAAAGTGTGTTCCACAATACTTATGGCAATAGAAATGAGTGAGGATAGAATATGGCTAAATGGCATTATGACAAGTACAAACCGAATGGAACATTTAATCTAGGAGAACATACAACTGAATTACAACCAGTTAATGGTATTGTTGGCAATGTCATTGATGCTGTATCTGACCTAACACATAATAACAATGGGTATATTGTTAATGTGAATGGTGAAGAGCCAAAGCAATCAAGAGCATTAGACACAATGACGGCCATTGCAAATAGCGTTCCTTTAAATCAAAGTGCAGTAACTAATATCATGTTTAAACAATCTGCTATTAATTACGCTTATAACGATGAGCAAATCAGAGCTAGTCAAGCATTGGACTATGCAAATAAATTGCATATCGGTGCAGATGTAATATTAAATGGCGGTGAAGATGGGTTTAGAAATGCTGCTACATTGGCGGCACAAGTTGATAGAGGTCGAACAATACAAGAAATCTACGATGAATACCCTGAACTATATAAAGTGAAATACAATTCACAAGCAGAGGGCATTCAAGCTATTCAAAATCTACAATCAGTAAAATCTACTCGTGGTGTATTTGATGCGATTGAGCAAAGTGTTTGGGCGATGAATGATCAAATCAAATTAGGCAATGTAGGCTTTGAACTAGCACATACTACCGATAAAGACCGCATCAAAGAACTAACCGATGAAATGGAACGCTTACAAGGCAACTTACAACAATATCGCAAGGCGGATGCATTAGATAGTCCGTTGCAAGCTATTGTAGGCGATACTACTGCACAAACCTATATGATGGGGAAACATGGCGGCAGAGGTGCAATTGTAGGTGCTGTAATTGGTGGTGCTATTGGCGGTTTAGCCACGGATGGTGTTGGTATTGGTGCAGGTGCTGCAACTGGTGCTAAATGGGGCGGCGGCATTGATATGACATACAATATGTATAAGATGTCATTTGGCAATAAATACCTCGAACTAATAAATAAACGTGATGCACAAGGTAATAGAGTATATTCTAATGATGAAGCCTATAAATACGCCATGTCATTTGCTGCAATTGATACTGGTATTGAAATGATATCAACACGTTTCATGATTAAAGGTGTAGGTAAAGTAGCACCAGCATCCATTATGTCAAAATCATTAGAGGGTGCTACATCTAACACGATTAAAACATTTGATAGAGGTATTGGTGCTACAGTCGGACAAATGGCGAAAGCGTCCTTAAAAGCTAGCGGTTCGGAGTTAGCCGAAGAAGGTTTACAAGATGTCAATGAAAAGGTACAACATAACATTTACCGCAATGCAAACGACCTAGAGGATGCATATTCAGCTAGTGATATTGCATTGGGTGCAGGTGGTGCGATGTTACAAGCACTACCAGCGGTGATTGGTTTAGGCACACTTGGTGGCGGTGTAAGTGGCATCCACACAATGAAAGCATTCCATGAATTTCAAAAGCTAACACCAGAGCAACAACAACAAGCGGTGATGGCTGAACAAAACCGCAACGGACACGCAATTATGCAATCGCTAAAACAAGATGCATCATCCAATCAAATTGCAAAAGAAAACCCTGAACTATACGGAAAAATCGTACAAGCACAGGGGGATAAAGTAGGTGTATCTACTGCATATGTAAATGTAAACGAAATGGCAGAAACCGAAGATGGTCAACAAGCCATTAAGAATATGATTGATAGTGGTTTGGTAACGCAAGAGGAAGTATCGAAGAGTATCGAAGCTGACGCAGATATTCCTGTACCAATCGGAAAGTATGCACAATTAAGCGGTGGCTTAACGGAAGAAACTGTAAAAGCATTAGAGGAAAGTACATACTTTACTCGTGGCGGTATGTCTATGAAAACCCTCGAACGTGCAAAAGCGGAAGTAGAAGCCTTTAATAATAACCTAGTTGATGTTACCGAAAAGAAAGCAGCACGAGTTAAAGAAAGCATTATCCGTGATGAATTTGAAGATGCAAGCGATGTAGATCGTGAAGTACTAGACCAAGTATTCGCTAATCCTACACAAGTTAAACAAGCGTACAATAACTTGTATAAAAACCTAGTGCAAGAGTATCGTGAAAACTACGCAAGCGACTTTGACAACATGGACAATGATATTAAAGAAGCTACGGCAAGCGGTGTAGAGCCACAATGGTTGACTGATTACAAGTCTAACAATGGCGGTAAATCACCACGCACGAATGCAGAACGTAGACGAGCAGCATTTCATTCAAGCGTAGCAAAAGCACAAACTGCATTTGCTGATAATGTGGAAGCACTTAACCAAAGCAATATCCATCATGCTGATATGGAGCATACCCTACAACAAATTGAAAGCCTTGAGAGATTGCATGATAAGATTTTCACATTAGCCGATAACGATATAGCGTTACGGATGCAATTATCCAAGAGCGGCTATGAAGTGTACAACAAAGTTGTTAAAGCGATTGGTGAAAGTACCGACAGAAAACAACGTGAAACGGCAAAAGCTAATGCGTTGTTGATGGCACACCATGCTGATGTAATGGCACAATATATGCGACAAATGGGCCGTGGTGGTTATACCGCTATGGATTATTTGCGTGATAGCGTGCGTATCAATATGAATGCTAAATTAGGAGAAAAAAGCGGATATGCACAACCATTAAATGTTGATGTTGACTTAAATCACAGATTACAAGTTGTTGATTTAACAAATCTTAAAACTAATCTGAAAACAGAAAAAGACATAATAGATTTATTTAAAAACACACCACCACAAGCTGTTATGATTGAGGATGGGAATGTTATCGTTTTACCGCCTGATGATAGAGTTGGCGTAAATCATGTTGCGTTTGGTACTGATACAAGTAAAACAAACAAGTCTAATAAAAAATTAATTATTGGCGATGTATCAAATATATTGCAACATAGCGTAGTTATTGATAGCTCTAAAAACAGAAAACTTAATAGGCCTACAAATAATATGAGTAAAGGTCAAAAAAGACGTCAAAGACGAAAAAATGGTATAGAGAATTATCATAATTTGTTAGCTGCTGTTAATATCAATGGTAATTATTATGCGGTAAGATTGATAGCAGAAGAGAAAAAAGGTAAATTAACAGTCAATCCAAAAACTGTTTATCTTTATGATGTGAACATACAAAAAAGCAGTACTACTAACGTTAAGGCACAGAGTGGCAATAGCCAAGCGGCCAATTATACGTCTAGTAGTACTGCTTTTGATACTATAAGTATAAAAGACATATTGAATGGAGTCAAGGATGGAAAAGGTGTTTTATATGTAGATAATAATGGAAATGGCAATTATTACACACAAACATATAATCAATCAGCATGGCATGGTTCACCACATGACTTTAATGAATTTGATTTAGGTAGTATCGGTGGTGGTTTAGGAACACAAGCATTTGGTTGGGGGTTATATTTTACTGAAAACAAAAATGTAGCTGAAAAATATAAAGTAGAGCGTAAATCTAAAAATAAATTTACTTTAAATGGTAATGATATACCAATTGAGTATGCTCCTGTTATAGAGCAGATATTTGGTGGCATTAATGTAGAGAATAATAAAGAAAGCCTATTAAATCGGTTAGTCCTCAACAGAGATGCTGAGCAAAGTAATTTAGATTTAGTTACTAAAAATCTGAATGAATTAGATGGTGTTTTAGATTTTATAACACAAAATAGTAAATTTGCTATTAATAAACTACCAACACTTGTTGATAATAAGTTTGAACGAATGGCAACTGTTATATTAAACGATGCTAAAACCAAAGCTAAATCTGATAACAAACGAGTGAATAAAGAATACCTATTTGATGTTATTGAAGAGTTGCAGAAAAGATACAATAAACATTATATTTTTTATAATGATATTGTTTCGAAAATTTCATATTTAATTGATAACATTGGGGGTTTTGAAGTAACTTCTGTTTACAAACCAACATTATATAATGTTGAAATTCCAGATACAGACACAATGTTAGATTACTCAAAACCAATTAACGAACAGTCGGAATATGTTTTAAATAAAATAAAACAATTAGATCCGACTGACATTAATAAAACTGGTAAGGAATTTTATAATGATTTATCAGAACGTTTAGGTGGCGACAAAAACGCATCTCTTAAATTAAACAAGTTAGGTATAAAAGGGATTAAATACAAACATGGTCTTAGTCATAATTTTGTAGTGTTCGATGATAAAGCAATCAAAGTCATTGAAAAGTACAACCAATCTGTTAATGGCATGACTGAAATCATGAGCGATGGTGAGCGTATCATTAGTATTTTTAAAACCGCAGATAGAAGTACATTCTTACACGAAATGGGCCATGTATTCTTTGATGATATTCAAAAACTGGCATCAATGGACAATGCACCTAAACAATTACTTGATGATTGGAACGCACTCAAAGAGTGGAGCGGTGGGGTTGATGGTGATAACGTAGACAACACCAAAGCACATGAGAAATTCGCACGAGGTTGGGAAAGCTACTTACGAAGTGGCGAAGCACCAACAAAAGGACTACAACGTGTATTCCGTCAATTCTCTAAATGGTTAACTCGTATTTATCGTAGTGTTCAACGATTGGGCGGTGAAGTACCATCTGATATTAAAGATATAATGGCACGCATGATAGCTACACAAGATGATATTGAAAACTACGCACACGAGCAAGCATTAGAGCAATTTGAAAATACAAAATTGTATCAACAGTTGAGTGAAAGCGAACAAGCACGAGTGCAAGGGTACATTGCTGATATTAAAGAAAAAGCTAAAGAACGTGTAATGCGTAAGTACATGAAAGAGTTAGACAATCGACCTATTAAAGAATGGGAAGATGTAAAATACGATGTACAAACTGCAATAGAAAAACGATTAATCGAAGAATATCCTATCTACAAAGAACATCAACGATACATGGCATTGGGTGATGGTGCATTGGAAAATACTCAATATCGAACTATTGAGGGGTTAGAAAAGGCGGAACGTGAGGAAGCTGGCAGTACTTATGATGAAGCAGTAGCACAGGAGATGGAACGTGCGAAAGATGCGTTTATTAATGATCCGAACGCAGGAAAATCTAACCAAGAAATAGCTGAAGAAATGCTACTATCCAATCAAGGACAAATGGAACTTACACAAGAGGAAGCACGTCTAATAAAAGCACATACCAATAAGGAACTAGCTAAAAACTGGGAACTGCTAAGCAAATTGCAAAAACTAGACCTTAACAGTGAAAATCTTGATGAAGAATTGAAACCAATTGAAAAAGAATTGACGAAAGCTGAACGTATCGAGAAAGACAATGCAAGGGTAGCACAGGAATTAGGTAGTGTATCTAAAGAACTTGACACCGCACAAGAACGCATTGAAAACCTAAAAGCACAGTTGCAAGAACGCATTGATGCGGTGCGTGCAATTCGTGATGGTGGATTTGGTACAATTCCGAAATACATGGAACGTGCTAAAAGAGAATTAGGTGATTTAACATTATCTCAAGCTAGCCAGTACAAGAAATACCAAAATCAAGCGGTACGAGATGGCAAGAAAGCAGATAGGGCATTGGCTGTTGGTAAAGTTGACGAAGCATTATATGCTAAACAATCACAAATGCTAAACCAAGCAAGGGCAAGAGTAGCGTTTGAAAATTCAAAAGCTATTAAGAAACTACGGACTAAATTATTAGACCAATTAGGCAGAATTACACGCAGTCAAAATCCTATCATGATTGAACCTAATATGCGTTATTTCTACACGCATATGGCATACCAAATGGGATTGACTAAGTATGACGGTTTACAACCTGTTGATGGCTTTGACATGATGTCAGTTATTAAAGCATTAGATGCAGATGCTGACATCATGGGTGATAAGGAAGCGACTGTACAACTTGAAGATTGGGTAAAAGAAATGTTTAACGCTGAAGAGCCTGCATCCTTTGCTAGCCTTAAAATGAGCCAACTTCTAGCATTAGAGGAACTCATGACAGGGATGTACAAAAATGGTAGAACTCAATATGAGGGTACTACCATAATTGACGAAAGCGGTAATAATGTTACATTCGATGATGCGGTTTCCCAAATCATAGAAACTGCATCCGCTACATTTGGTCGAGATAATGGGAATGTATTTAATGAGTTAAATAACCGCAGCCGTGCAGATGCATTGTCTAACACATTGAATAACTTTAACTTATCATTATTGAAAGCGGAAACATTCTTACGCAGGTTGGATGGTGGAAAGAACGGCCCTGCAGTTAGATATATTTACGAGCCAATTAATAAAGCCACTCAAAAATTCAATGAGTACAAAGAAAAATCTATGTATCGATTATCTAGGGATGTAAGTGCAGTATATTCCAAGAAACAACTATTTGATGTTCGCAATGATCATCTATATAGCGTAGGTGAATTACGCAACGTTACCAAAGAACAAATCATCATGCTTGCATTAAACTGGGGTACAGAAAAGAATAGGCAACGTGCATTAGAAACCATCCAAAGTAATGAAGTAGAAATGGAACGAGCGTTTCAAGAATACATGACCGATAAGGATTGGGAATTTGTAATCCGCACATGGGAACATATCAATTCATTCTATGAAGAACGTAGCAAGGTACAAGAGGAATTGTACGGAAATCCTTTAAAGAAAGAAAAAGGGATTACATTTACAATTGGCGGTAGAGAAATACAAGGCCAATATTTCCCTATTGTGTACAATCCTAAAGTAAGTGCTAAAGTATCTGATTTCCAAACAGAGGATATAGCAAAGACAATGATTGCTAGTAATGCAATCTTGGGTACAGGCATGGGTGCTACTAAATCACGTTTGGATGTAGTCAAAGGCAAGTCCTTGATGCTTGATTTTGATGTTATCCCTAATGCTATTACGGAAGCTATTAATCACGTTACGATGCGTAAAGCCGTAACGGATGTAAATAAGCTAGTAGGCAATAGCCGTTTCCAAGAATATATCGTTGATAAATTTGGTATGGAAACCTACCAATTCTTGCGTACATGGGTTAGAGATAACTGGAAAGATGAAGCAGCGAAACTTGATGCATGGGGTAGATTGGTTATGACACTCAAGAAAAATACCTCTACCGCAGTTATGGCTGGCCGTGTATCCGTAGCATTACAAAATGCGTTGAACATTCCTGTTGCCATGTATCGTATTGGTGTAGGAAATACACTAAAAGCAATTAGTGATGCAGGCATGGGGTTCTATGGTGTAGGTACAGCCAAGTACAACGCAACACGTGATTTTGTTTTAGGTCAATCAATCTTTATGAGGGAACGTGTTCAAACCCTAGATAAGGATTTGAAACAAGGGTTATCCATTGAGGGTAAAGGCTTACGCATAGGCGATACAAATGTAGGTGGTTATAAGGCAGAACAATTGGCTAATATTCGTGATGATATTAACCAAATGGGATTTAGACTTTTAACAGAAACTGATTTTGCCTTGTCTATTCCTATATGGAAATTCGCATACGATAACAAAGTACTAGAATTACAGAGTGTTGAGGGAGTAACGGCAGAATTTGTAGAACAGGAAGCTATTAGCGCTGGCGATAGGGCCGTAAGAGATATATTCGGTAGTGGCGATACAAAAGACAGTGCAGGCATCCAACGTTCAAGAAATGCATTTTCTCAATTATTTGTACCATTCTATTCATACGCCAATACTTTGTACAATATCATCGCTGAGGGAAACTATGCACGGAAAGACCAAGGCAACTATGGACAATTCGTGCGTATGCTATGGTGGACTTTGACCGCACAAGCACTAGGAATGATGGTATATAAAGCTATGACAAATGGAGATGATGACGACCCAGAGAAATTAGCGAAATCATTCATCGAGGAAACCGCATCACAAGCAATGATGGGCGTACCATTTATTCGTGATATATCTAATATTGGCATGAAATACATCTTGGGTGAAAAGGTATTCAATAAAGGTAATACGGTTATAGGGTTATCTATTATCGAAAAACTAATTGATGTTATGGGCGCTATTACATCTGACAAAAAAGATGGTGTTGATTTAGGCCGCAGCCTATCACAAGTATCAAACCGCCTCACAGGCTTTAGTGATACTGTAACCGATGGATTATGGACGTTAGCTAAATTTGCACTAACCGATACAGATGCTAAATTAGAAGATGTGATTATGGCTATCATTTTAGATAAAAAGCTAAGAGACAAAAAATCAAATAAGAAAGATAAACATTAATAAATAAGGACTACTCATTATGGGTAGTCCTATTTAATTGAAAGGAGTATATATGATACCTGAAATCAATCAACCAAGCGTAGTATATCAAGGTGATGGCGTAAATAAAAAATGGGTATGGCCATATGATTTTAACAGAATTGAAGATGTAACATTTACGATCATTGATGCGGATGGCAATCGAAGTCTACAAACAGGCAATATCGAATATGATAAAGAAAATAAAACGCTGACATATCCAGTCGAGGGTGATGCATTGGATGCTAATCATAAAGTGGTATTGGAACGGTTTACACCAATCACTCAAGATACAGATTTACCAGATGAGTACCCTTACCAAAATATTGAACACATGGCGGATAAATTGACACTCATCATGCAAGAAATGCAGGATAAGATGAGTAGAGCTTTACTTATTCCTATCGGCAGCACCGATGATGCGGTAGAAACCGCCAAGAACATTGTAGAAACATCTGTTAAGGCTGCAAATGATGCTATCAATGCATATAACCAAGTCAAAGCTAAAGCGGATGTAATTATCGCCGATGCAGAAACGATAAAGGAACTTGGAACAGAGATTACAGAAATTGGTAGAACTGTAGATGATAAATTGGCAAATGCTAATAATGCACTTGATGCAACAAATACCAACTTATCCAAAGCGGAACGGATGGTAGCGGATGCTAAGACATACGCAGGTCAAACAACTGTTGACAAGCGTGATATTAATTCATTAGTAAGCCAAGCACGAACTCTAAAAACTGACATTGACAATAAACAAACATCGATTGCAAGTAACGCAATTAAAGCCACAGATGCGGCGAAACGTGCAGAAACGGCTGCAAGTAAAGCGGAACAAATCGCACTACCTAATGGCGGTGGATTGATTACAAAAACCGAAGCAGATACAAAGTTTATTCCTAAAGACAGCCTATACGGCATCGTATCTGTTAAAGACTTTGGAGCGGTTGGCGATGGTGTAGCTGATGATACCGCAGCATTTAAACGTGCTAATGATAATCTTAAAAATAAGATACTGTTAATTCCTAATGGCATCTACAAAGTAAATGAGCATGTTTCGTTTGATACTGTTGATAGTGTTATGGATATGGGTTCATACAATAACATCAAGCCGTTCTATCCTACTGAAACACCAATGTTAAAAGGTGCATCCAATATCGCCTTTGTTAAAAATATCCAATACGGCGATGAGGTCAACCAATGTCAAGGATTTACCTACAACGATAAAAAGAATGTATTTGTATTAGCGTGTATCAATGGTGATGGTACAAAACAAAACTTGTATGAACTCAATCCAGATACATTTGAAATCGTAGGTACATATAAGTTTAGCGACCCTGACAAAATGGGCCATTGTAACACTATGTGCTACAACAAATACACGAACAAAATTTACATTGCTAATGGCTTAAAGAATGGTAATAACCTATCTGTATTTAATGCGGATACAATGACATTTGAAAAGACCATCACATTGAATGAGCGTGTATTCAATATCGGATATGACCCTATCACTCGGACATATGTGAGCATCGTACCAATTAGCGGTCAACAACGCTTACGCGAAGTCAACTTGTACAATGATGATTTCAAGAAAATGAAAACGTATCAAATTGATTACCAATACGATGATTTCAATAATAATGGTGC
>FLSG01003616.1_pt1 | contig 12906 bp, 11 predicted proteins | sample 1550511 | NCBI WGS metagenome assembly FLSG01 (sample SAMEA4031768, study PRJEB14383) | metagenome | biome: human; feature: oral; material: saliva | place: Philippines | collected 2014
ATTTACTTATATGTGCTGGTTTAAAATATAGTCTATTTGTTATTTTATGATACAATCAATTTGTATAATTAAAGAAATAACTATAATATTATGATTTTAAAGTCATAGGCATCATGTGAGGTGTAAAATGAATACGGTAAAGTCATTAAATGAAAAAGAAATGTTGAAAAATAATTTTATTGTGGTCGATGATAAGAATAATATTCAATTTAAAGATTCCAAGATTACCTTTAAAGGAGAAAATAATTATGTTTTTCTAGATAAAGATGCGCAGTTAGTTGACACCACAGTGACTTTCCATGGTGATAATTCTGTTTTGTATATCGGAAAGACTAAAAATAACAAGGTTCAATTAAAAGCTACGTTGTACCATAACTCTCTCATTTTTTTTAATGAGGGATGTTCATTTAATAAACCCTTATACACTGTTGCTTCTGAAGCAAAAGATATTATTATTGGTAAAGATGTAATGTTTTCTTCAGGCTGTTGGATTCGTAATTCCGATGTTCACATGATTTATGATGAAAATCAGGAACGAATAAACGAGAGCCAGCATATTCTTATCGGAGATCACGTCTGGATAGGGCAGGATGTCTCAATATTAAAAGGATCATATATTGGTTCTGGAGCAGTGATAGGTTTAGGTGCAGTTGTTGCCAAAAGAATAAAATCAAATAGTACGAATGTAGGAAATCCAGTAAAACGAATGCATGAAAATATTTTTTGGGATAGACAATCTTCGCATTTTTTTACTGAAGATGAGACAAAGCAACATAAATTTTACAATGATGACCCTGCAATTTATTATTTTAAGGGTTTGGAAAATTTGAGAAAATGGCAAGGTTTTATTGAGAAAAAATCTGTTTTTAGGAATCAAACTGAAATAACATCTTTTTTAAAAAAGATTATAAATTTAGATCCTTTAGTTGTATAAAACTGAAATATGAGTAATGAGCAAATTAGAATTAATTGACGGTGGAAGGAACTTGATGATGAATAACTTAAGATATTTTGTGGAAAATGATAATTTAGTTGTTGCGTTTACAAGTAAAAAGACAACTTACGAATACTCGGTATTTTTGAATCGAGGGGATACAAAGTACGATTTTCAACCTGTAATTTATGAAGAATATGAAAACTATAATTTTTATCAATTTTCTTGTTCTCTAGCTGATTTTGCTAAGTTTTTACAGGAAAAAGAAAATTCAATGTCCATTCAAGAAGATGATGGAAATGATAAACATAATGAATATGAAGAAGTGCAAGATAATGAAGAAAGAAGCTCTTATAAGTTTACTATTACCGCTCAGTTTTTAAAATATAATAAGAAAATCGACGTGGTTAGGCAGGCAAATCAGGTAATTAAATTAAATAAGAAAAAATGGGCGTTGTCTGATTTAAGGCGTGTGTACAATGAAAAAGAAGATTTGATATTTGTTCCATATGTTACTAGAAAAGGTGCGTTGGCTCTTTTAGTAAATAAGGAGCTTTCTGCGGTACATTACTATAGACGTAAAGTGATTTCAAAAATCAAAGTTACAGAAGAACAATTAAAATTGGAAGGTAATCTAACAACTCGTTTTTTTGATATTGAATACGGAGAAATTCAATTAGTTGAAAGAGGTGGAGATCAGTCTATAAATTTCCCTGTTTCGATCGAACAAAATAAAGATCAGAAAGAAAATGCATTTGCTCGTAGACACCATTTTAAATGGCAATTACCTATGGAAAAAATAAAAACATACTTAGAAAATTTAACAAAAAAAGAAGAACTGAGTATCGACTTTTTTTTTGTTCTAACATTAAAAGGAACTGATCAAGTTGTGAGATTTCGAGTGGGCAATCCAAGATTTCTCACAAATTATTTCATGAAAGGTGAAATGGCTACTTTTTCAGAAAAGACAAACCGATGGTTGTCGGCTGTACCTTATTTTACACTTAAGGGAGTCAACTTATCATTAACTTATAACCAATATGAAAAAGAAGCTTACGATTATTTTCGTCAACACAAAAAGAATTGGCGCAGCGTGAAAAAGCAAGCGAAGGGGCGCTCTGTATGGATTATAGGAGAACGATCTTACAAGGCACAAGATAATGGCTACCATTTTTTCAAATATTTACGTACTGCTCACCCAGAAATTGATGCTTATTATGTGATTCAAAGAGATTCACCAGAGCGTAAACATGTTACCCCTTTTGGCAATGTGATCGATTTTGGTTCTAAGGAACATTTTGAAAAAGTCATACAAGCTGATTATATTTGTGGTACCCATCATCCGGATTCTTTATATCCTATACGCAGTAAAGAATATATCAAAAATATTTCAGCTAAGAAGATTTTTTTGCAACATGGCGTGTTTGGAACCAAAAATATTACACCCATTTATGCCAAATGGGTGAATGAATTTTATACTGATTTGTTTATCACAAGTTCAGAAAAAGAGCGTCAAATCGCTATAGTCGATATGGGTTATCATGAAGATGAAGTTGTAGCTACCGGTTTAGCTCGTTTTGAAACTTTGTTTAAAGATGATACTCCTTTGAAAAGACAAATTTTGATTATTCCTACTTGGCGCGATTGGATTACAAATAATCAGATTTTTGAACAAAGTGATTACTTTAAATATATCGAAAACCTAATCTTTGATCCACGTTTGAAAGATTTTTCAGAAAAATATAATATAGAATTGGTTTTTTGTCTTCATCCTAATATGCAGGATTATGTTGCATACTTTGAAAATGCTCCTGTTACCGTTATTAGACAAGGAGACCGTGATGTTCAAGATCTAATTAAAGAAAGTATGGTTATGTTAACAGATTACTCAAGTGTGGCTTTTGATTTTAGCTTTCTTCACAAGCCTGTTATCTATTACCAATTTGATCGTAATAGATTCTTGGGAAAAAAATCCTTCTCATTTGGATTTAGATAATGAACTACCAGGGGATATTGCTTTTGATGAAGATAGTGTTATTGAAGATTTATATCGGGTAGCTGAAAATAATTTTGTGATGAAAGATGAATATATAGAAAAAGCAGATAAATTTATTAAATACCGTGATCGAAATTCTAATGAACGTATATTTAAAGCAATTCAGAATATTCCAAAGCAAAATAAAGTAAAAAAATTTCTTAGAGATGACCCATTAGCGATAAAAGTTTTTTCACGCTTTAGACACTCTAAATATTATTTTCCAACAATGAAACTCTTTTATAAATTTTTAAGTCATTTTGCTACAACCAATGAAAGACAAATCGTATTTGAGAGCGGGTTGGGAAAAAGGTATGAAGACAGCCCGCGTATGATCTACGAAAAAATGGTAGAAAATAATGAAGACTTTGACTATATTTGGATTATGAACAATAAGGCTCCTTTAAGGGTAAATCCTGGGACTAAAATTGTGAAACGACTTTCTCCAGAATTTTATAAGTATTTAGCGACAAGTAAATACTGGGTAAATAATCAAAATTTCCCTACGTATTTAACAAAGCCAAAGCAAACTAGATACTTACAAACTTGGCACGGTACACCTTTAAAGAAGATGCAACATGACCAAGAACAAATTGAAGGAAGAGATGAAGGATATCTGGCTCGCGTGACACATGCAAAAAATCAGTGGAGCGCGTTAGTGTCTCCTTCTGCTTATGCAACGAATGCTTTTCGTTCTGCTTTTCAATACAAGGGGCCTGTTTTGGAACTAGGATACCCAAGAAATGATATTTTTTATACAGAGGATTTAGAAGAAAGAAAAAGTAAAATTAGACAGAAACTAGCTATACCCGAAGATAAAAAAGTGATTCTTTACGCACCTACTTTTCGTGATAATGAGAAAAAAGGAAAGAAATTTGTCAGAAAAAATAAAATCAATTTTCGCATCTTCGAACGTCGATTAGGAAAAGATCATATTTTATTGATCAGAGAGCACGTGGTTGTATCTAATAAGTTAAAAATTCCAGAAGAATTTCGACATAATATCATCAATGTTTCAAAATATCCTAATATCCAAGAGTTGATGATAGCTTCAGATATGTTAGTGACGGATTATTCGTCTGTTATGTTTGATTATGTAAATACGGGTAAGCCTGTGTATTTTTATTGTTATGATTTACATGAATATAATGATATGCGTGGCTTTTACTTTGATTTAGAAAAAGAGGCCCCTGGACCGATTGTTAAAAATTCTTCAAAGCTTTGTCGAGCAATAGCTAAAAATAATCAATATTGGGATAATTATAAAGAACAATATCTAGCCTTTCAAAATCGTTTTACGCCTTTAGATGGCCCTAATCGTTCCGAAAAGGTTTATAAAAAGTTTTTTAAAAGTTGATTAAATGAGTTCTTTAAAAATTTTAAATAGTCTTTTCATCGAAAAATTATTTTGAAAATAGAGGAGAATAGCAGTGGAAACTTCGGGAAAAGTGAAATTGGACGACAAGGACAATAAAAGAAAGGTTCGCTTAACAAAAAAGCAGATCATTATTGCTGTATCTATTATTGCTTTAGCAGCTTTTTTAATGGTATCTGCTCAGCTTTATAAACATGGAATCATTCTCGGAAATGACATGATGTTTCATTTTAATCGTTTTTATGAAGCATATATGCAGATAAAAACTGGTGATTTTAACTATTTTCAGTCAATTTTTGCTTTTGATCAGTCAGGAAGAATTGTTAATGCACTGTATGGACCTGACTTTGCTTATTTGCAAGGCTTATTAATGTTTCTTACCAAAAATTGGTTTCGTTATCAATTATTAACTTCATTCCTCTGTTTTTTTATTGCAGGTTTAGCTATGTTTTCTTTAGCTAGTAAAGCGCGGGTTCATTATAAGTTTTCTATCTTTATTTCGTTACTTTATATGAGTAGTTCAATGGTTTCTCATTATGCATTATCGCAAAATATGACAAGTTGGGGAGCAGCTTTTCTTCCATTTATTTATATCCCAGCTGTTAGGGTGATTCAAAACCAGGAAAAGCCAATAAAACCGATTGAGTTAGCACTTGCCGTGACAAGTGTTGGATTTTTACACAATTTAACGTTATTTCTTGGAATTCTCTCAAGTGCCCCCTTTTATATCGTTGGTTTTTTCCGCACAAAGTATAAAGGGAAAATGATAAAAGACTTTTTTATTGCTGTTTTTCTAACAATTTTGCTCAATATTAATACGCTAGTAGGCTTTTTTGAAGTTTCTTTTTCTAATCATCTTGTATATCCTAAGTTTTTTGATGATGTCTTATCTTATACGACTTATTTTGATATTGGAGATAATAATTATTCAAGCCTAGGTATGGTTTTTTCCTGTTTAATGTTGTTCCAAATTTTTTATTTCTTTATTAGCTGGAAAGATACTTCTATTGTTGAAAGGTTACTAACACTTGTAGGGGCGTTTTTCTTAATTCTTTCTACGAACTTTATTCCTTGGGAAGATATTTCTCTTTATACGGATTTTGTTCAAATCATTCAGTTTCCAAGAAGGTTTGTCTTGATAGCTTATATTTTTCTTCTCATTGCTTTTGCTTATACACTAGAGAAATTAACTAAAAACTTGAATGCAGATAAGAGAAAAGTTATGTACTCCTTTTTATGTATGGTTTCATTCTTGATGATTGCAAATGTTAATTTAAATATATTACGGAGTGCTGAAGCTTGGGAAAGCGACACTCCTACTGCTTCAGGAAATAATGCGCCATGGGTGACAACAGAAGACCCTGATGAACTTCGTAAAGGTTTTACAAGTGGAAATTATGGGGATGCATTTGAGGTAATAAAAAAACCGACACCTGATTACTTACCGCTATTAAATGATACAACGCAAGAGGAACTTGACCGACAGGGCGGCTATAAAATGTATGATAGACAAGTCGTCAATAATAATCTCAATGTTTCAAAAACAATTGATGAAAAAAATAGATTGGTACTAAAATGGGAAGCTGAGGATAATAAAGAAGATATACTGCCAACCGTTGTTTATGCAAGAAACCAAATTAATTTTAACGGAAATAATTTGTCTTCAGAGCAAATACAAAAAACGACTTTGGGTGCTCCAATTGTTCAATCAAAAAAGGGTATAAATAAATTTGTTATCGGGTATAAACCTTTGGTAAACACAAATTTGCTGCTAGTTATTAAGTTTATCACGATAGGATCGATAATAGTTTTTGCTTTGTTAAAAATTGTACGTTACTTTATTGATTTAAAATATAATTAAGTAATAGCAATTGAAATGAAAGTATACAAGGAGAAATTATAATGGAAAATTACGTTAGTACAGATAACAGAGTAAAAAAAGAGGGGAGAAAGCGCGAAGGAAAAGAAAAAAGAGGAAGAAAAAACTTCTGGCTTTTACTTAGTATTTTTATTTTTTATTTGATTATTGGTTAGCTATTGATCCTTTCTGGAGATGATTGGGCTTGGGGTGGAGATATAGGACAAGCACGACTTGAAAACCACTTCGATGCATACAATGGACGTTATTTTGGTAATATTGTCGAAATGATTATTACTCGAAGTATGTTCGTGCGTTTATTAATTTATTCAGTTGTTAATACTGGTATTGTCTTTTTTATTAGAGAAATTTTGGATCGAAAGATTGCCTATGTATATAGTTTCCTATTTATTTTACTTTTACCGGTAAGTTTTTATAGTCAAACCTATGGTTGGTTGGCAGGATTTGCCAATTATAATACGTCAACTTTCTTATTTTTATGGATTATTTGGCTAGTGAAAAAGAATAAGAGTTCTTTCCTTTCATTAGGTAGCATTTTTGTCTTATCTTGTTTAAATCAACTTTTTATTGAAAACATGGCTATTGCTAGTGTTCTAATAGCAGTTATCGGCTTAATAACTGCTTTACTTTTTAAGGGGAAGATTTTTTCTTATCTTAGTTGGCTAGCAGGGTCTATTATTGGTGCATTTATCATGTTTTCCAATAGCGCTTATCATATTGAAGGAAATATGCGGGGTTTTTCAAATGCAGATATTCACTCTTTCTATACTACACTAATAACCAACTGGACTGAGCTATTTGTTAAACAGAACGCCTTGCTTTTGGTTTTATTTTCTATCGTAATGTTTCTTTTAACTAAGAATATAACTTTAGGAAAGCTGATATTATATTTTTTACCGTCTGCTTATTTTATGTTACGTTATTTGTTCGATATTTCCTGGCATCAACAACCTATGTTTATTCTAGTATTTGAATTATTGTTAATCGTTACATTTGCGTTAACGTTACTTATCGTAATTACTAAGGCATCTATTCCACTTTTTGACAAGCGCTATTCTTTTAGCTATATTGGAATTTCTTTGTTGTTAGTCGCTCCTTTTTTGATTGTTACCCCTTATGGTCCAAGAAATATTTTGACTTCTTATGTATTTTTAGGGCTAGCGTTATTTGAATTAATAAGCCACACAAAATTAAATTTAGCTGGTCAATTGAGTAAAAAAATAGCGTTAATGCTTGTAACTTGCATAAGTCTCTTTTTTATCAGTTTGCATGGGATAAACAAATATGAAGAAAGTCAGCGAATCGATCAATTAAAGGTGGATTTAAACTTAGGACAAAAGGAAATTGAATTTAAACGTTTGCCTTACGAGTTTATAGGCCATGATTTAACACCAGCAGATGGAAGCGTGCAAGGAGACCGACAAAAAGTACATCATAACGTTCCTTTAGATACAAAATTTAAGATTATTGGGTATCATGACCCAACGTTAGATAAACTACTTGAGAAATAATAAAAATTATGTGCTTTTTGAGCCTATCTATGCTTAAGAAAGAAAAAGAAAATAATAAAAAACATTTTCTTTGGATACACTTTCAGGTATAATAGGACAAGTTAGAAACTTGAATGAAGATTAGGAGGCGTTGTTTTGAGTGACAAGAACCAATCAGAAGACAACCAAGCTTCAGATAAAAAACAGAAAGCAAATAATAAACCAAATAATAAGCCAAAAGATGTAAAAAAACGAAAGAATCGAAGGAATAAGGAAGATCGAGTTGTTCATAGGATTGTTTTAGTCATTATTTTAGCTTTAGTCGTTGTAGGATTGATATTTGGTTTTTCTACTTATAATTATGTAAAATCTAGTATCAAACCATTAGAACCAAATAGTGAGGAGTCGGTTGCTGTAACTATTCCTAACGGGTCTTCAAATAAGCAGATTGGTGAGATTTTGGAAAGTGAGAACGTGATTAACAGTGGCATGGTCTTTAATTATTATATGAAGTTTAATAACCAAGATGGCTTTCAGGCAGGTGAATATGTCTTTTCACCAAGTATGAGTTTAAACGAGATTGCCAATAGCTTGAAAGAAGGAGAGAGTGTATTTGATCAAGCAAGGATTGCCGTTCCCGAAGGTTATGATGTTGAAGAAATTGCTGCAGACATTGATCAACAGACAGAATTTAGCGAAGACGAATTTCTTGATTTAATGAAAGATGAAGACTTTTTCGATGAACTGCATGACAGCTATCCTGATCTTTTAGATGATGCAGCAGAGGCTGAAGATGTTCGCTATCGTTTGGAAGGTTATTTGTTCCCGGCTACTTATGATTATCAACCGGATATGAGTTTGGAAGAGCTTGTAGAACAAATGGTTGCAACAACAGATTCAACGCTAGAAAGTCATTACGATGAAATCAAAAATTCTGATTTGAATGTACAAGAAACGATGACGGTTGCTTCTTTAGTAGAGAAAGAAGGGGTAACAGAAGAAGACCGCAAGGATATTGCTCAAGTGTTCTTCAACCGTACAGAAGCTGATATGCCGCTGCAATCGGATATTTCGATCTTGTATGCCTTAGGCGAGCATAAAGAAACGGTTACTTATGAGGACCTTGAGGTTGACTCGCCATATAATTTATACCAAAATGTTGGTTATGGTCCTGGACCATTTGATAATCCGAGTGAAGATTCTATCGATGCGGTCTTGAATCCGACAGATAATGATTATTACTACTTTGTCGCAGATGTGTCCACAGGTAAGGTTTATTATGCAGAAACCTACGAAGAACATAATGAGTTGATTGACAAGTATATGGACGACTAAAAAACGGTTACAAAATAAACCGAAATTAGGTTTACAATTTAAATAAATAATGGTAATCTTTTGTGGACTTAAGAGATTACCATTATTTCTTTTGTAAGAACGTATAAAAAGAAAGAAAATATATGAAGGAGATTTTAGAAATGGCAGAAGAAAAAGTTTACCCAATGACACCAGAGGGTAAAAAACAATTGGAAGATGAATTAGAAGAATTGAAAACTGTTAAACGCGGTGAAATTATCGAACGAATTAAGATTGCACGTGGTTTTGGTGACCTTTCTGAAAATTCAGAGTATGAATCAGCTAAAGATGAACAAGCTTTTGTCGAAGGACGTATTACAACATTAGAAAATATGTTACGCTTTGCTCAAGTTGTTGATAGCGATGAAGTTGACAAAGATGAAGTATCTATTGGAAAAACTGTTGTATTTAAAGAGTTGCCAGATGAAGAAGAAGAGGAATATAAAATTGTTGGAAATGCCGAATCCGATCCATTTTCTGGTAAAATTTCTAATGATTCACCTATTGCTCAAGCCTTGATTGGCAAAAAAGAAGGCGACAAAGTAACAATTGAAATACCTAATGGTAATATGGAAGTAGAAATTGTTAGCGTAAAAGAAAGCTAAAGTTGAAATAGGAATGAGCCCACAGGGTTTATTCCTATTTTTTCAGCCGGAAGGCGGATGAGCCTTAAATGGTTTTATAGTAAACTATAAGAAATAATGTTTTAAGGAGTGGAGTATGTGAAAAAACCTGGACGATTTTTCTTTGTCATTGAGAGTTTATTATTATTACTTGTTATTTGGCAGACGATCCATAACCCACTTTTATTCATTTTGATTGCTTCAGGCATTTTTTTCATTTACTTGGCTTTACGTCGGAAAAAGAAAGCAAAGACAAGTAATTTTAAACTGTTTTTAGGGATCATCCTGATTTTATTTGGCTTACTTAGTAATCCAGCTGTATGGCTTATGTTAGTTTTTACGATCCTTTTTATTGGCTTAAAAGGAATCGAAATTTCAGGTATTGATTTTTCTAATTATGCTTTTTGGAATAAAAAGCAAATGATCATGGTTCAAACCCAAGAAGCTCAAAATCATGACGGAAAAAAGAAAAAACAACAATGGCTTGGTAATGAGCGTATTGGAGATCATGTTTATGAGTGGGATGATATTAATATCAATGTATTATCTGGTGATACGATCATTGATTTAGGAAATACGATCTTACCTAAAAAAGATAATGTTGTTCTGGTTAGAAAAGGTATTGGACGAACACGCTTGTTGGTCCCTACAGGAATTGGCGTCCAATTAGAGCATACCGCTTTAATGGGCACAGTTTATTTTGAAGACTATGAAACAAAGTTAAGAAACGAAACACTTAAACTTTATAGCAAAGAGTATAGTGAAAGTGCTCGCCATCTGAAAATTATAACCAATACCTTGGTTGGAGATATCGAGGTGTTCCGTGTATGACAGATAAAAAGTCACGAAAAACGCTATCTGCATTTAGTAGCCTTTTTTCTTTTTTAATGATGCTTATTGTTTTATTTTTTTACATGTTAGGAACTGATGAGGATCAAGCTTGGCTGCAATTATTCCAAGTACGGATTGCGTATGTTCCACTGATATTTTATATTATTGGCATCGCACTTGGATGTGGTTTAGTTAGCTTTGTTGTTTATACTTATTTGCAAAAAAAAGAAATCATGCCTATTGCGGAAAAAATCCGCTTATTAGCGAGTGGGAATTTTAAAGATCCTATTTTAAATCAATCAGATATGGACTCAAGTGAAAGCAAAGAACTTACTACAATACATCAAGATATTTTTCAAATCACAGAAAAGTTAAAGGATATGTCAGGTGAGCTACAAGAGCTTAACACGCGTCCACAATATATCGACGGTCAAACAAAAGAAGAAATACTAGCAAGTGAAAGACATCGTTTAGCAAGAGAGTTACACGATTCTGTATCGCAAGAGTTATTTGCGGCGATGATGATGATGTCAGCTGTTACGGAAAAAGCCAATGAGTCAGCTATTTCTGAAGCACAACAAAAACAATTGCAAATGATTTCTTCTATTATTAACAACTCACAATCGGAAATGCGTGCATTACTATTACACTTACGTCCAGTAACTTTAGAAGAAAAGAGCTTGAAAAAGGGAATTGAACAATTATTACGAGAACTACAAAGCAAAATTACGCTTTCTTTGAAATGGGATATTGAGGATGTGGATATTCCGCGTCATATTGAAGATCAGTTATTTCGCGTAATACAAGAATTATTATCAAACACTTTGCGTCATTCTAAGGCCAATGAATTGGAAGTTTATTTACATTTGATTGAAGAAAATGTGTTATTACGCGTCGTAGATGATGGTGTTGGTTTTAATCCAGATCAAAAAGAAAGAGCTGGAAGTTATGGTTTACGTAACGTTCGGGAACGCATAGCAGCTGTTGGTGGAACAGTAAAAGTGATCAGTTTTAAAAATCAAGGAACAAGTATTGAAATAAAAATTCCTTTAATCAAGGAGAGTGTTAATAAATGATCAGTGTTTTATTAGTGGATGACCACGAAATGGTGCGTTTAGGCGTATCTTCTTATTTGTTGGTACAAGAAGATATTGAAGTTATTGGAGAAGCAGAAGACGGTCAGGAAGGTTATGAAAAAGCAATCCAACTGCGTCCAGATGTTATTTTGATGGATTTAGTCATGGACGAGATGGACGGAATCGAAGCGACTCAGCTTATTTTACAAGAATGGCCAGAAGCTAAAATTCTAATTGTGACAAGTTTTATTGATGATGAAAAGGTTTATCCTGCTATGCAGGCAGGCGCTGCGGGTTATTTATTAAAAACTTCTAGCGCAGCTGAGATTGCTGATGCGATACGTGCAACTAAGCGAGGAGAGCGCGTAATAGAATCGGAAGTATCAGATAAATTAAGTCATCGTCAATCTTATGAAGCAGCCCAATTACACGAAGAGTTGACAATTCGTGAAAAAGAGGTTTTAATGTTGATTGCACAAGGAAAAAGTAATCAAGAGATTGCAAGCGAATTGTTTATTACTTTAAAAACGGTAAAGACTCATGTATCGAATATATTATCAAAATTAGAAGTGGAAGATCGTACACAAGCTGCGATTTATGCTTTTAAGCATAATTTAATCAATTAAAGGAGATCATCATGAAACAAAATTATGCGATTATCGGTTTAGGGCGTTTTGGTGGGAGTATTTGCCAAACTTTGGTAGAATCAGGTCAAGAAGTGTTAGCTATTGATAGCAATGAGGCTCGTGCCAATGAGTATATGGATATTGCGACGCATGTTGTGGTAGGCAATGCGCAAGATGAAATGACACTACGTTCATTAGGCATCCGCAATTTTGATCAAGTGATCATAGCTATCGGTGAAGATATACAAGCAAGTATTTTAGTTACCTTGATGGTAAAAGAAATGGGCGTTCCAAGTATCCTAGCTAAAGCGAATAATGAATATCACGCACGTGTTTTAGAAAAAATTGGTGCGGACCGGGTCGTACACCCAGAACGTGATATGGGAATACGGATTGCCCATAAGATGGTTTCTAGTAACATCTTAGATTCTATTGAGTTATCTGATGAGTTTTCCTTAGCTGAAATTCGTGTAAAGAATAAAAAATTCTTTAATAAATCTTTGTTAGAAATGGATTTCAGACGACGTTTTGGCTTGACTATAGTGGCCGTTCGTCGTCGTAATGGAGATGTGATTGCTTCTCCTGCTGCAGAAGAGGTTGTTCGCGAAAACGATCATCTGCTAGTGATAGGAAACGTTGAGGAAGTTGATCGATTAGACGCAAAATTAAATGAGTAGGAGTGGA
>FLSG01585497.1_pt1 | contig 12605 bp, 14 predicted proteins | sample 1550511 | NCBI WGS metagenome assembly FLSG01 (sample SAMEA4031768, study PRJEB14383) | metagenome | biome: human; feature: oral; material: saliva | place: Philippines | collected 2014
GGAGACAGAAAAGTGCTCCTTGCACTCTCAGGCGGAGTAGACTCATCAGTAGTAGCAGCACTCCTCATCAAAGCCGTAGGAAAGCAGCTAGTGTGCGTACACGTAAATCACGGACTCCTCAGAAAAGGAGAGCCAGAGCAGGTAGTGCAGGTGTTCCGCGATGAAATGGATGCAAACCTCGTATACGTAGACGCAACCGATAGATTCCTAGATAAACTCGCAGGCGTAGAAGAGCCAGAAGAAAAGAGAAAAATCATCGGAGGCGAGTTCATCCGCGTATTCGAAGAAGAAGCGCGCAAACTCTCCGGAATCGACTTCCTCGCACAGGGCACAATCTATCCAGACATCCTTGAAAGCGGAAACGTCAAAGCCCACCACAACGTAGGCGGACTCCCAGAAGACCTCCAGTTTGAGCTCGTAGAACCAATCAAACTCCTCTTCAAAGACGAAGTAAGAGTAGTCGGAAGAGCACTCGGCCTCCCATCAGCCATGGTAGATAGACAGCCATTCCCAGGACCAGGCCTAGGCGTACGCTGCACAGGCGCAATCACAAGAGATAGACTCGAAGCCGTAAGAGAATCTGACGCCATCCTCAGAGAAGAATTCGCAAAGAACGGACTCGAAGGCAAAGTATGGCAGTACTTCACAGTCGTGCCAGATTTCAAATCAACAGGCATCAAAGAAGGATCAAGAAGCTTTGAGTGGCCAGTAATCATCAGAGCCGTAAACACAGTAGATGCAATGACAGCAACAGTAGAGAATATACCATTCGAACTGATGCAGCATATCGTAGAAAGAATCACAAGCGAAGTCAAAGGCGTAAACCGCGTACTCTATGACTTCACCCCAAAACCAACTGGAACAATTGAGTGGGAGTAGTGGGGAGGCCTGCGGCCTCACCACTACGTCTACCCAGCGAGACCGAGCGCTGCTCTGCAGTGCGATGAGTGAGCTGTAGGTAGCCCCTCAGCAAGGGTCAGGAGACGAGAACGAGAGAGAACTACCAAGTGAAGACAAGCCTTGCGAAGTCTGAACTGTAGGTAGTACCTCTGCAACAGTCAGGAGATGAAAGCGAGTTAAAGCAAAAAGCTTGAGTCACTGAGTGACTGCGCATTAAAGCTCGAAGTTCGAGTCCCTGAGCTACTGCGAGTGGGAGTAGTTGATAGAGTGATGATTGCTTGTTAGAATAGCTATCATGAGGAAACATGCGATTTTGTTGAAGTCAGCAAAATCGTGTAAGCTGGGGTTACAAGTGAATTTATTAAAGATTATGAGCTTATGAGATATGCTTGTAATTTTATGGTGCGAAATAGTGTTCTGAAAAAAGAGGTTATCGTATTTAGACAAACCTATTTTGCTATACAGACATATCGCTAAGAAATAGTATATCATTTCATTCAACTTTATGAATGTAGAAGATTTGTTGTCATTGGTGATATTAAATAAGGAACCACATATTGGTTGTAAAATCCCACGATAAGGTTATGATCAGGAGATTATTTACATGAGAGAAATAAAAGGAATACAAGTTACCAAGGAATTAAAAGAACATTTCGAAGAAAAAACAGGTGAGGAAATAAAATTAAGAAATATTGAAACTAAAGAAATTGCTGAAACAGAGGGATATTATATAGAAACATATAGGGATTTAGTTGAGCAGGTAGCAAATTTATCTTATATAAATAAGGAGTATCTTTTGTTTTTTAGAGGGCAAAAGAAAGATCATAAAAAAGCAAATAGTAGGAAATCTACTTTTTATCCTACTATATATAGAGATTATTTATCAGAAAAAGAAAAAAAATATAGGTTTGATACATTAAATATTGCGTGTAAAAAATTAGTAGCGTTATTTAATGAAAATAATATTGAAGGTAGGAAAGAATTAGAACGAAAGAAATATATACAATGGAGTATTTTACAGCACTATGAAGTTACAGATACTCCATTAATTGATATTACACAATCACTAAAAGTCGCGTGTTCATTTGCTCAATTAGATAATGAAAATAGCGAGGCGTTTGTTTATGTATTTGGATTGCCATATTATATAAATAGGATTTCTTATAATTCAGAACAAGATTTAGTAAATATAAGGCTTTTAAGTATTAGTCCTCCAAAAGCACTTAGACCATATTTTCAAGAAGGATTTTTAGTAGGTACTGAAGATATAACATATAATTATGGAAATGATAAAGATGAACTCGATTTAAATAATAGATTGATAGCTAAATTTAAAATTCCAAATAATACAGAATTTTGGGGTAGTGAATTTAAAAAAATACCTAAAGAGGCTCTTTATCCTTCCAAAGATCAAATCGCAGAAATTTGTAATACAATAAGAGATGAGATTAATGTTAAAATTCTTGCTATTCCACTAAGGCGTGAAACAGCACAAGATATAATTTGTAGTCATCAAAAAAAATTAATGAGAAAAATTTAGTGTATTTTTCAACAAGTATTAGAATCGATAAAAAGAAAGCAAAAGAACAAAGTTATTTGCTTTTGTATAATAAAGAATGCATGTATCTTTGTAAAATTAAAAATTATTATGAAGAAGATAATAAAAAATTTATACCAGGTAATCCTATAGAATATTCTCCTATAGAATATTCTCCTAAAGAATTTTCAGAGAAAGAGGAGAAGCATTGGTTTTTATTAAGCACAATCGAAAAATTAAATATAAAAGATAAAGATAAATTAAAGAATTTTATGTTTGTTAATAATGTAGTTAATAAAAATGTGTATGAGTATATTGAAAAAAGTGGAAGGTTGCAACCTTTTTATCTAAAGGGGTGGTTTAACTAATTTACAATAACACATGAAGTACTTTTTAAGTATTTTAGGTTAAAAAAACCTATAAAAATTGCTGAATTACAGAATAGGTGCAAATCAAAACCTTGTAAATACTCATTTTGTGATTAGCAATAGTCTTTATATGAAGAAATGGAGTAGTTAAAACAGGCTCTAAATCCTTTTAAATTGCTATTCTTTGTTGTATGGAGGGCTATAGGACAAAAAGTGTTGATAAAAACTTTTAAATACGTTTAAAGTTCCCAAGCCCTCGGGATGCAGTTATGTATGTTCGGATCTTTCCGTTGATATTCTCAGAATAAGCGTTGGAAAGTTTTCTGTTTTCATATGGTCTTCTGTAATACTCTTTTAATTCATATGCTTCGCCAAGGATTGGGAAAGTATCTTTAATCATCATTAACAAATCTCTTCGGTTAAGGCGGTTTGAAATCTGTAATTATATGCTTTGGCGTTATCTAAATCTATGCCGTCCTTATTTAATAGCCAGTTCCATTTCTTCAAAAGATAATAGCCGTTTGAATCGTAAGGACATTGTTTCACAAGGCTGATTCTAAGATTTTCAAAGTCTCTGCATAGGTGTTCAATTACATGAAAAGGGTCGACTGCTACTATTGCATTTGGCAAAAAAGACTTTGCAAAATCACGGTAAGGTTCCCACATATCAACAGTTACATATTTTACATTGTGCCTTTCTTCTCTTGTTTTACTCACGAAAAATTTTGACAGATAATCTTTACTTCTGGAATCCAAAATATCGTATAGGCAGCGCTTTTCGTTGTCTACAATTACACATAAATAGCTAGCATTCTTCCTTTTAAGCTGCACATTGTAGTAAGTTTTACCATTTTCTATAGAAACAAAGAAATATTCCAGATCGGAATCTCGGATATTGAGAAAAGTTGTGATAAACTCAGTATTAGGAATCATAGTGTTCCTCCCTTCGTAATTAGAGTATTGTGCTTAAATACATTATATGCGAAGGGCTATTTTTTTAACCAACCCGATAATTTAGAGCGCCTTTACTGGAAAACCAGCAAGGAGGGTATTTTTATTGTATTGCTTTAGCAGCGATTCATCGAACGAATGTGAGATGAATAATAAACCACCGGCTAAGCCGGCGGTCATGATTATGAATAATGATATAATATGTTAAGAAAATAATGAAAACGCTATATATTTGAAAGTTGATTAGTAAAGCAGGAAGTATGGAAACAATCGATGTTTTTGTTTTTAGAGTCTTAAATTTTGCATCATATTAATAAATTGAACCGCACCATTGTATCCCCAATTTTTTAGGTTGTTCTGTATGTCGTTCTTATTTTGCTCAGTAAGATGATAGTCGTTGACATAAAATTTTGTATTTGAATCAGTATGTTTAATAATCTCTTTCAAATACGGAATATCGGGTATGTCAGATGGTACAATATTTAGACCGAAATCATAGACTTTTTCCAAAGTGGGTAGCCTATTAAAAAAATCTATATTTTCTTTCAAAAGTTTTCTGGCTGGTTTAATTAGTAAGGAATTATGAAGAAAGTCTTGTAATATTAAAGGCACTTCACTTTTGAAACCTACAACTAAATTGTTTTCTGTACCTATTTGATCAGAGTTTGTAACTTGACCATGTATATTACAAATTCTATCTTTTATAATGTTATATTTTCTTTCTAAAACAGTAGTGTAATTAAAGACCAAATAAAAAGCATTATTTGAATACGAATCAATAAGTTTGCTTCTAACCTTGATTTCTTCTGGATTATGTATTTTTGAGTATATCCAATCAAAGAAAGCAGCATTTTGACATAATTTATATACCCAAACCAAATCATTTAATTTTGTTAAACAGATGTTATTATCCTTTAGAATTTGTTTGAAAGGTATCTTAGAAAGGTTTTTTTCAAATTCATTCCATGTAATAAAATCTACATTTTTATCATGATTTGCATATTCGGTTAGAGTGAAAAAAAATTCATAAGCTTCTAGATTACCTTCATGATAGTTATATCCATAATATCCGCCATCTTTAAATGATCTTTTGCTGTCTTCATTGACTTCAGGGATAGTTAAATTTTTAAATCCTTCACGTTCAATTCTATTAATAGCATTATTAAAGTCAAATTTACTACCAAATTCTTTACAGGTGTCTATTATGAACTTTCTAAAATCATTATATTCCGTGTTTAATTGATGGGCCATATCAAACCCATTTCCAATAATAAAAAGTGTATTCAAGCTTTCTACCTCCTGAAATATATTATACCAACTTATTGAGATAAATAGTAGTAAAACTATATTACATATTTTAAGATGTGACACATATCAATTTGAATGGTAGAGAAAACAACTAGAAGCAGTCCATCAAGATATTTTAAATTAGATAATATTGCATTTGTAATTATAAAAAAAGGAGTACTAATATGCCGACATGATGTGACCCCCAAAAGTTAGACTTTTTTAGCGTAGCAGTTTATATGGCTACTCCGCTATTTTTATGCAGCCAAGAGTCTAAGCCTGTATTGCACTGGACTTAGCCATCCTAGTTTTTCTTTAATCCTTTGTTTATTATAATACTTTATGTATCGTTCGATATCTGACTTTAGCTCATCATAGCTATAGTAAATAACACCATAATAGATTTCTTGTTTAAGCAATCCAAAGAAGTTCTCCATAACGGAGTTATCATGACAGTTTCCCTTACGAGACATACTTTGGAAGATTCTTTCTTCCTTGAGACGATGAGAGTATGCTTTCATTTGGTAAGCCCAGCCTTGATTCGAATGGAAAGTTCTTCTATCTTTTGCAATCGGATGCTATTGCAATAGCCTGTTACAATGCATCGATAACATTTTTTGCTGAAGGGTGCTTGTCAATTCCATAGCTTATAATTTCACAATTACACATATCAATAAATGAATCCAGATAAAGCTTGCGCATTGTCATGTGACCTTTAGCATTAATCTCATAATACTTAAACTCTGTTGTATCTGTTGTAATCTTCTGATGTGGTATATATGTGTTAAATCGTCTTCTTATGCGATTAGGAGCAACCGTTCCAACTTTACCTTTATACGAACTGTATTCACGGCTTTTTCGAATGAAAGAAGTAAACTGTAAGCCAAGCTTCTGCACTATATGTTGTACTTTCTTTTTGTTTACACAGTAGCCTTGATTTCTTAATTCTCCAGCGATTCGACGATAGCCATAATCCTTGTGAGTCTCTCTGATTTCAAGAATCTTCTCCTCAATTTTTTTTCATGGTTTTCTCTATCGAATCTTTTCTGCCAGCACATATATGTTGCTTTAGGCATACCTGTATAAGAGAGAAGGTCTTTTAGTTTGAATTCTCCTCGGAGGCTATTGATGACGAGTGCCGTTCTCTCATTTTTGTCTCGTCCTCTAAACGCAGCCTCCTTAGTTCTTTTAAAAAGGCATTCTCAATTCTTAACTTAAGCAGTTCATCTTCTAATTCTCTAACATGTTATGCACTTGTATTAACTATTCTTTCTTCCGCTTCCTGAGCTTTTATATCTGTCTTAGGTTTATCCAATGTTTCTTTCGACCGTTCTTGCGAGATTTCAAAGCATCAGGACCAGCAACACGAAAGCGATTAACCCAGTTAGCAATCATACTTGGATTGTTTATACCTTCTTGAATCGCCAAGTCTTGATATGAAATTTCACTTGATAGATATAATTCTACAACAGAAATCTTCTTTTCGAAAAGAGTATTTTGTTTACGAGAACGCATTAACCCTTCGCCACCGAACGCATTGTATGCATTAATCCATTTGTGTAGCTGTGAATCAGAGCCAAGTCCATATTTTTTAGAAAGATATGGCGTCCCACCTTTGCCATCCAAATATTCTAAAACAAATTTTTTCTTAAATTCAAAACTATGTTTTGCCATAAAAATACCGACCTCCTAATCATTAGATTTTGGTCTAACTTTTGGGGGGCGGTACAATGAAAGATAAAACTGGATTTTATTTTAAAAGAAAATATGCTATAATATTGTGTAGAATTTCTATGCGAACAAATAGGAAAGAGGAGTATTATGAAATTTTCATACAATAAACTATGGAAGTTGTTAATCGATAGAGATATGAATAAAGGAGATTTACAAAAATTGATAGAAACAGGACCATCTACAATTTCAAGAATGGGACGTAATGAGCCTGTAAGGCTTGAAATTTTAGGTAGAATATGTGAAAAGCTGGATTGCAATATAGAAGACATTATTGAATATGAAAGAGGAAGAAAAGATGTATAAATCGATTGATTTATTTGCAGGGATTGGAGGAATAAGGCTTGGTTTTGATCAGGCATTCAAAGATGATATAAAAACAGTTTTTGTAAGTGAATGGGATGAAAAAGCAGTAGAGACTTATAAAGCGAATTTTAATGATGTCTTAGATGTAGCTGGGGATATTACAAAAGTTGATGAGAAAGATATCCCTTCTCACGATATATTGCTTGCAGGATTTCCTTGTCAAGCCTTTTCTCTTGCAGGACAAAAAAGAGGATTTGAAGATGCAAGAGGCACATTATTTTTTGATGTGGCGAGGATTATTAAATATCATAAACCGAAAGTTGTCTTTTGTGAAAATGTGAAGAATCTTGTTAACCATGATAGAGGTCGCACATTTAATGTTATAAAAAGTATTTTAGAGGATTTGGGATATATTGTATTTTACAGAATATTAAACAGCAAGAATTTTGGTGTTCCACAAAATAGGGAGAGGATTTATATTGTCGGATTCAGGAAAGATATAGCACCAGAAAAATTTATATTTCCTGAAAAAACGGATGATACAAAGGTGATAAAAGATATAGTGGAAGAGGAAGAAGTATCGCCCAAGTATTATTTATCTACCGCGTATTTAACTTCGTTAAAAAGACATAAAAAGAGACATGCATCAAGGGGAAACGGATTCGGATATGAAATTAGAAATCTTGATTCCGTGGCAGGTGCTATTGTTTGTGGAGGTATGGGAAGAGAAAGAAATCTTATAATTGATGAACGTTTAACTGATTTTACACCTGTTACTCATATAAAAGGAGAGGTTAATAGAGAATATATTAGGAAGATGACTCCGAGAGAATGGGCGAGACTTCAGGGGTTCCCAAATGATTTTAAATTAGTAGTTGCCGATACACATTTGTATAAACAGTTCGGGAATTCCGTTACAGTACCAGTTATATATGCAATTGCTAAAAAGATAAAAGCACAACTTGAAAAGGGAAAGACAGAAACAATAAAAAGATAAGAAATATTGAAGAGGCTGTTGTTGCATGGAGGTAATTATGCTTACAGGAAATAAAGGAGAATGGTCGGAAATTTATGTTCTATTAAGACTTTTAGCTGACGGGAAGATATATGCAGCTGACAGTGAATTGAATAAATTGGATGGTGTATATTTTCCTATTATTAAGATAATTAGAGAAGAAAACAAAGGTGAAATCAAAGAATATACAGCTGGAGAAACAATATCAATATATATTAACGGATTGAAAGTTAAAGATTTGCCAGCAACAGAATTTGAAACAGAATCTGGATATTTATTGAAAGAAATTAACAATAAAGCTTCAAAAGGTGCATTTTCAGTAGAAAGTACACAGAATTTTATGGATAAAATTTTGTGTTATAAGCTTTCTGCACCTGCAACAGATAAAAGTGATATCACATTAAAAATAGTTGACATAAATACGGGATATAGTCCGACCGTTGGATTTTCAATAAAATCGGAATTAGGATCATCTCCCACTTTGTTAAATGCTGGAAAAACTACGAACTTTATTTATAAAATAAATCATAGCTATCCTGATTTGGTTAGAGAAGCGAATGAAATATATAAAGTAGCCAGTGGCAAAAGTCATACAGATGTTAGAGGACGTCTAAATAAAATAATTAAAGAAAACGGAATTCTTAAATATTGGAAAATGAACAATCAAATTTTTAAGGATAATTTGGTGTTAATTGACAGCAACATGGATGAAATTATCGCTGAAACTCTTTTATATTTTTATAAAGACAGAATCAGTAACTGCGATGAAATGGTTGAAAAACTTGAACGGGAAAATCCTATGAACTACGGTAATGTAAATGCTTATAGGTATAAGTTCAAGAAATTCCTGACAGCTGTAGCATTGGGTATGAAGCCTGCTACAGTCTGGGACGGTTTAGATGAGGCTACAGGAGGATACATTGTAGTTACAAATGAAGGCAATGTTCTTGCATATCATATATATAACAGAAACTACTTTGAAGAATATTTGCTGAAGAATACAAAATATGAGACAGCATCTACATCAAGGCATGATTTCGGAGAAGTATATAGTGAAAACGGAGAAGATTTTATAAAACTTAATTTGCAGGTGAGATTTAGATAAGATAGAAAAAAATAAGTATATGATCAGAAGTGAAAATATGGCAAGAGTTAAAAGCAAAAACACAAAGCCTGAAATTTTTTTGAGAAAACTTTTATGGCATAAGGGATTCAGATATAGGGTGAATTATAAGAATTTACTAGGAAGCCCCGATATCTAGTTGCCTAAACATAAGACAGCTATTTTTGTAAACGGATGTTTCTGGCATATGCACGAAAACTGCAAATACTCATCTATTCCAAAGAACAATCATGAGTTTTGGAAAAATAAACTTGAAAGTATGGTCATTAAAGTTATAGTGATTTGGGGATGTGAAATTAAACAGATGATGAATGATGAGATAAAAATAGAGAATTTATTACATACTATTTTATTATAATAAAAACCTCATTTAATGAAGAAGCCAGTGTGATTATAAATAAGATTATTAAAAAAGTAAATTGAAGGAAAGGAAGGTAATTATGACATATGGTGTTATCGATCTGTTCTGTGGCGTGGGAGGATTGACATGTGGTCTTGAAAAAGCAGGTCTAAATGTAGTGGCAGGATATGATTTAGATGCTACGTGTGAATATGCATATAACCATAATAACAATGCAAAATTCATTAACAATAATATAAAAGACGTGTCGGGAAAAGAAATAAAGAAAATATTGCAGGAATACGATATAAAAATACTCGCAGGCTGCGCCCCGTGCCAACCTTTTTCAAGACATCAAAAAGATAAATACAACAGAAAAAAACATAAAGACTGGAAGTTACTCTATCAATTTGCGCGATTAGTAGAGGAGGTGAAGCCACAGATTGTTTCAATGGAAAATGTACCTGAATTGGTTAAAGAGCAGGTTTTTATGGATTTCATTAATATATTAGAAGAACAGAATTATAATATTACTTATAAAATAGTTAATGCTGCTGATTACGGAATTCCACAAAGACGAAAAAGATTGTTGCTTCTTGCATCAAGTGAAAAACAAATAAAACTTATTGAACCTACGCATAAAAAAGCAGTTACCGTAAGGGAGGTAATAGCTGGTCTTTCTCAAGTTGGAGCAGGTGAACCTAACAATACGGATAAACTTCATGTCGCATCCTCCCTTTCTAAAAGGAATTTGGAGAGAATAAGACACTCTATTCCAGGAGGTACTTGGAAAAATTGGCCAGAAGAATTGATTTTGAACTGTCATAGAAAAAAATCAGGACAGAGTTATTCTTCTGTCTATGGGAGAATGAGCTGGGATGATGTTGCGCCTACTATTACTACACAATTCATTGGATATGGAACAGGGAGGTTTGGTCATCCAGAGCAAGATCGTGCATTAACACTAAGAGAAGGTGCGATGTTACAGACATTTCCTATAGATTATTCTTTTATCCCGGAAGGGGAGAAGGTTGTTTTAAAGAATATTGCTCGACATATAGGAAATGCTGTTCCACCTAGATTAGGAGAAATTGTAGGATTAAGTATAATAGAACACTATGCTAAATGAAGGAGAGAGACTGATATGGAGAAAAAATTAACATTTAATATCTCGTTAAGTGTATTGAATCATTTGGGGAGAAACCTATATAGAAACGTTATTACAGTATTGGGAGAAGCTATATCAAATTCTTGGGATGCCGATGCTAGTAATGTTTGGATTACAATTGATAAAGAGCATAATTGTATGACAATCGTAGATGATGGAGATGGAATGAATTTTGATGATTTTCAAAATAAATTTTTGAAAATAGGTTATTCAAAAAGAAGGAATGGGAGATATAGAACTCCAAGTGGTAGACCGTTTATAGGAAGAAAAGGGATCGGCAAGTTAGCTTTATTGTCTTGTGCAAAAAAAATTCACGTAGCATCTAAAACAAAGGAAACCGACTTTGTAGGAGGTATAATTGATAATTCCAGTTTAGACCAAGCGATTACAGATGATTTAAATTCACAGGAATATATACTAGGGAATCTTACATCTAAAGTTTTATTATCTGCAAATATAATAGAAAAGGGAACTTATATTTTGTTTGAAAATGTTAACGAGGGAATTACCAATACTGTAGACTATATTAAAAAATCAGTTGCATTATATTTTAGATTTTCATTATTAGATAAAAATTTCAATATATTCGTTAATAATGAAAAGATTGATGAAAAAATGCTTGGGAAATTAGCAGAGGGTACTCAATTTCTTTGGAAAATTGATGATATAGAAGACCCGTTTATTAAACAGTTATCTCTTGAAAGCAAGCCCAAAATACTAAAACCAAAGATTAATATAAAAGGTTATATTGCATCAGTTGATAAACCTTCAAAACTTAAAATACGCGGTACTCAAGAGAAGGTAAGTATTGATCTTTTTGTAAATGGAAGACTGAGGGAAAAAGATATACTGAGACACATTCCGACTTCTCGAATTGTTGAAAACTATGTATATGGTCAAATTCATTTTGATGATTTAGACTCAGGGGGTACAAAAGATATATTTACAAGTAGTCGAGAAGGGATTATTTCTGATGATTTATGTTATAGAAAATTTCTTGGTGAGATTGAAAGATTGTTTAAGAATATTATGGATGACTGGGATGAATTAAGACGTAAAAAGGGAGATGATGGCGATCCTGATAATATGAAAATTACCCGTAAGGCAAGAAAAGCTCAGGAATTATTTAATACAACTTTTAAGGAAATGAAAGAAAATCATAAAAAAGATGAGAACCATAAAAAGAAAAAAAGTAATTATGTAGATAACTGGATAAAGGAATTATCAGGGGAGGCAGAATACAATATTCCATCATATGTAGAATGCTTTATTGCAGAAAATCTTTTACGAGAGTATATAAAATATAATAAAATGAAGCTCTCACAGGAGGCTGTTAGTGAAGCAAAAAAATGGAAAGAAAAAGAAAATAAAAATAAAGGAATAGCAAATATCAGTTATGAAATCAGAAAATCAAAGGATGATATTTACTATCTGGATATGAAATATTTATCAAATTTTATTGACAAAGCATTAGATAAGAATAAAGATCCAGCTTTGAGTCGTTCATCTGATATATATAAGCCTGTCAGGGATGCTGTTGGACATACTTCAATTATAACATCAACAGCAAAACGGCAATTGTCAATTGAACTAGAAAATATAAAAGCTAGAGTGATGAAACTGATGGATGATGTTGAGTAGTAGTACTTTATAGAATTTATGGCAACCCCAAAAAGAAGTTATTGCATTAGGTCAAACTTATTTTAGTGATACAGGTATATTGAAAAAGAATATGGAAGATTTTAAAAACTTGAATTATCAAGTCAAGTGCAACACAGTTGAATAATAAACCTTATAAGGAGTTAGGTAGTCTAAGCATTTTCGAGGTCGTCTGTTTAGAGTGTGTGAAACTTTTTCTGTAAATTAGCCTTCTGTGGTA
>FLSG01003595.1_pt1 | contig 12573 bp, 8 predicted proteins | sample 1550511 | NCBI WGS metagenome assembly FLSG01 (sample SAMEA4031768, study PRJEB14383) | metagenome | biome: human; feature: oral; material: saliva | place: Philippines | collected 2014
TCTAGTTTACTTTTCCCCTTTTCCTCTTGATAAAAAAGGCTTGGCTTTCATTCTCTAGGAAGAATTTTATCTTTTTTTAGCGTCGTTCGATCATCCCTTTCTATTCTTTATTCAAAAGCGGCGATAAAAAGGGAAAATAACATAAAAGTCACCTCGTTGAACAGTCGAATGCGTTATCCACAAATTTTTATAAATCATTCAGGTTAAATGTCCACCAATTTGTAAATTAAATGAATGGTCAAACACACTATGAACAGTCGCCATTTTACCTAATTGATTAATGGGGTAAATCCATTGACTAATAGTTACTTTATTCATCAACGTCAATGCCAAGATCTTTAGCATACGCCTCTAACGCTTTTTCAAAACAACCTAATGGCGCGCGTACAGTTCCTGCACCAACTTGTCCTACACCAGATTCTTTGCTAGCAATACCGGTATTGATCAATGGTGTAATACCAGTTTCTACAACTTTTCTAATATCAATTCCAAGACAAGTTCCTTTAAAGTCCCAAGTTGGGATGGTAAAGGTTGGATTATGAGAGATTGTGATTTTTTCCATTTCATTAGATACATCTAATGCATCTTGGAAACCACCAGCACCCACAAATCGCGTAACGCCAGGAGCCGCAACCATAGCCATACCTCCAACACCAACGGTTTCAGTAATTGAGCTATCTCCAAAGTCAGGGTTTCCATCCTCTTCAGAAAATCCAGTGAAATATAAACCTTTAGGAGTGTTTACTGGAGCGATATGCCAATCATCTTTAGTTTGCGCGATCCGTACACCAAAGTCACGACCATTACGTGTCATTGTTGTAACAACAGTACCTTTGGTATCTTTTCTAGCGCCGTCAACAATAGCTTTACCAGTAGCCATCATAATATTTAAGAAAAATTGGTCCGTGTCAGCTAAGAATTGGACAACTTCTTGTTTTTCGTTTTCTGGAATATCCAAAGCCACGATCAATGGTGCCATTTCTTTTAAGAAGTTCATTGAAGCAGCAATATTACGTTGGTGGAACTCATCGCCCATAGTAATCGAACGAGCGATTAATACACTTAAGTTTACGCCTTCTTTAGTTGTTTGCAATGCTTTAGCAAGCGTTGGGCCTAATGTATCTTGAATCCAGTGCAAACGGTCGATTACCTCTTGTGAATAAGCGCCAAAACGTAAAACTTTACCGATACCTTCATTAAGAATGCAATACGCTTGGTTATTCGTTAGACGATTTTCGATTACTGCTACTGGCATACTACCAGAAGTAATACCACCCATTGGTCCTACAGCTTGTACATGGTGACATGGAATAAAACGAACTTCGCCACTTTCAAGTAGCTTAATTGCGTCTTCTTCATTATCTGCCCAGCCTTCATACAAAGCTGCACCAACGCAAGAACCTTGCATCGGACTTGTCATTTCGTCGTATTGTATAGGAGGTCCAGCATGAAGTAATGTTTTTTGTTCGTTAAACTCTGGAATTACCGTATTAGCTGTTACCACATCTACTAAGAACGGTTGTGCATTTTGAATTTTATCTGTTACTTTTTGATTTTCTTCTGCAATTTGGTCGTCATATTCTTCTAATGCATCGAGAATGCGGATCATTTTCTTATTCCCGTTTGCACGTGGACGCCAGTTAAATTGAACAGATTTTCCACCAAAGTCAGAAATTGATTGATTAAAGCTTTGCAAACCAATATTAATGATGCTTGGTTTAGTATTTAGCAATTCGTCAATTTTTTGACTTACTTCAGGGATTTCTACTGTTTCCCCTTTATAAGGAACAACTTTTTTGTCTTCTTCTGTTAAAGTAATACCTTTTAATTTCAAAGCTAAACGAACAGCTTTGTCATTGCTTTCTTCAACAAAAACGCCTGCTTCTTTCAAGCGTCTAACAGAGTCGTCGTAATCTTGTGGATCTTGTCTTGTACCACAAACTGTTGCCACAAAGTGCAATTGTCTACCTGCTTCGTTAGCTGTTGCTTGGGCTTCTTTAATCGCTGGAATCAATGCTCCTGCCATATCTTCATGCGCACCATAACCTAAGACTACATCTAACAAAATCACACCTGTTTGTGGATCTTGCGCATATTCGCGGATTTTTTGAATACGTACTTCCGGATCGATCATAGGATGAGGACGACCTTGTGTATAAATATCATCACCTAAGTCAATCACATCGTAACCTTTTGCTTTTAAGATGTAACCTTCTTCTTTTACTACGCCGCCTAAATCTAATGCTTCAGAAATCAACATTCCTGCTTCATTAGCTAAAGTTCCCCCAGAATATAGTCCTTTAACTACTTGGTCATCAGGCAAAATCTCTGTATTCGGTTGTGCAATTTCTTCGCTATAATTTGCTCTAATAGGTTCTTCATTAGCCAAATCTACTGCAATTTTCGCTGTTTCTTCTAAGGTATGTGCTAGATAAACATCACCTTCATGATTTTCTGGTTTTTCTCCAAGGAAAATCGCAACAACAGGCTTAGAAACACTTTGCAATAATTGTACAACTTTATCACGAACGAATTTTTCTGGTGGTTTAGAAATAATACAAATCACGTCTGTTGGTTCATGGTTTTCTAAACCTACAATCGCATCCATCATAGTCGTAGCGCCCACTTTATCACTAAGGTCACGGCCACCAGTACCAATCGCATGAACAGCGCCACCGCCAAGACGATCAATAATGGTCGTTACTTCTTGGATTCCTGTACCAGAAGCGCCTACAATACCGATGTTTCCTGGTGAAACAACATTGGTAAAAGCAATCGGAATACTAGAAATAATACCGGTACCACAATCAGGCCCCATCATCATTAACCCTTTTTCATGAGCTAAATTTTTCAAACGAACTTCATCTTCTAGTGGAACGTTATCTGTAAATGAAAAGACGTGTAAGTTATTTTTTAAAGCCTTTTCCATTTCTGGTGCTGCATATTCACCTGGGATACTAAATAAAGCAACATTAGCATCTGGCAATTGTTCCATCGCTTCGTCCCAAGTGGTAGCAACAGCGCTTTTACTTTCTCCGCTATCTTCAGAAGCTAAATCATTTAAAAATTCGTCAATGGCCGGTAAAACCTCTTCATCCATCACATCTTCTTTTTGACTATCAACAACGATCATCATATCATTGGGAGAAGCTTCTTTCGCTTCATCTGTCAACAAACCTGAATTTTGCAAAATATCTTTGTTGGCATCTGTCCCCATCATGATTTGACTCGAATTGACGTTATCAAAATCATTAATTTTATTTGTTAATAACATCAAATTAATCGAATCTTGGTAATTATTTTTCGAAATTACCGTTTGTAACATATTTACCGCTCCTTTCTTTTATCAATTTTATTGTAAATTTTAATGTTTACGTTTACACTGGATAACAACGGAAAAATAAAAGGTATTTTTACCTGAATAAGGGAGAAAGTTGTTATGAAAGTAAAAGACTTGATGGCGCTAGACCTGTTTCAACAATGTAAATTGCTTACTAAGTCTATCGGTTTAGAAAATACAATTAATTCAGCTATGGTATTGGAAGCCGTAGATATTGAAAATTGGAGCAAAAAAGGGCAGTTGATTTTGATATCCTTTTACGCTTTTAATGTAGTATCGCGCGAAGAAATCACTGAATTTTTTAGTAAAATGAAAGAAATGGGGGTAGGTGGTTTAGTCGTCAAGATGGATCGCTTGATTACTATGATTCCGGATTGGTTAATTGAACTTTGCTTTGAATATGAAATTCCATTGATTAAAGCTCCTGAAGAAGTTAGCTACGAAAAAATCATGTTAACGATTTACGAGCCTATTCTCAATCATCAGGAACATTTACTGCGTACTTACTATGACGTTAGACAAAAATTTACAAAAGTGGAGCGAAATCTCCGGTCTTTTGATCAAATCATGGAGACATTACATCAATTACTTGGGCTATCTTGTACATTAAAAATCAATGATCCAAAAGTTAATTTACACTACGGTAAACGTTTTAATAATTACATCGTAAGTAATCGTTGGTTTTTACAAACCACAGAATTTACTAAAAATGTTTATGAGAAACTCATTTTATTTTCTCAAGTTGAAAATCAAACTGTTACAGCGCTTAGCACAGAATTCCGGTCACCATTTTCAGACAAATGTTCACTTACGATCTACCAAGAAACTGAAGAAACAAAACAAACAGACATCATGATTGTTGAAAATGCCATTGACTTAATTCATAAACAACTGCAGATGGAGCATATCCTTAAAAGAGACCGATACGCACGTATGAATAATTTAGCGGATGCCATTTTACAAAACACACCAAAAAATACTGAAGAATTAAATAGTTTATTAGAAGAAGCAAATCTTAATAACTACCCGTTTTATCAAGGGATTGCCTTCATCGATAAAGAGGATAAACCTTTGATAAACAAAAAAGAACTTATTAAGAAATTACGCCACTTACGCCCTTTAGAAATTTACTTTGATCATTATAATTATACTGTCATCTTATTTAATTTAAAGCTTGAAAAAGACCTTGTTACTAAAGAGGAGATCAAGAATATTTTTAGCGAAGATAAATTTTTCTCGCAACAACTCCTTTTTTCTCTAAGCCAAGTAAAACAAAAAAGTGGACTAAAAGATATTTTATTTGAATGTTTTGGTACGATTCGTTTTAACCGTACCTTTTTTATAGACTATGTGACATCCATCGATGATTTAGGCGTTTTTCGTTTCTTTTTAAATGAACATGAACTTAAACAAATCAACTTAATCGTGCCCAAAGCCTTAGCTGCCTTGCAAACAGACCATAATAATCTTTTTGAGACACTCCATACTTTTTTCAAAAGTAATCGTAGTTATAAACAAACCGCCGAGGCGCTATTCTTAGATCCAAAAACTATTCGCTACCGACTCAACAAAGTAGAAGACCTGTTAGCGATAGATTTGACAAACCCGATGCAATTAGTTAATTATGAAATAGGAACCTATCTTTTAATGATGAAAGGAAGAGCAAGCAATGAATGAAACCCTGTCACTAAATTCAGGCGGTACAGTTTCAGTTGCTAGAGCTGAAACAGCTGCAAAAGGCATTGTTATTTATTTTCATGGAGGTGGATTTGTCTACGGCAGTAAAAATGATCTCCCGCAAAAATTACAGAATATCTTCTTAGATAAAGGATATACAGTACTAGCAATTGATTATTTACTAACACCTAATACCTCTTTACAAGATAGTTTAACGCAGATGCAAGAAACACTAGCGGAGTTACAAGAAAAAGAAATAAAAGATTTGTCCTTTAGTTTTTGTGGAAGATCAGCTGGCGGTTTTGCAATGATGTATTTAACAAAACAGTTGCTCCAACAAAATAAAACGTTACCCGAACAGCTCATCCATTTCTATGGCTATAGTGATCTAGCATTTATCAATAATCCTAGAGAATTAGCAGATATGACTGTGACGCAAGAGATGATCGCTTCTACCGAGTTGAATCAGCCTGTTTGGGACGATCCGCTGTTACAAAGGTATTTGCTATATGTTTATGGTGTACAGCAACAAAAATTAGCAGACTTCTATCAAGTATCTAAAGAAAATAGTGAACGATTTACCATAGATAAAAATACATTGCAGCAATTTCCTCGTACTTTTAGTTCAGCTAGTACAACAGACGAGGAAGTACCTTTTAAATACAGCAAACAATTAAAACGATTGATCCCAGATTGTAAATTTTTTCCCGTCTATAATTTAGAACACGACTTTTTGAAACATCCCGAAGACGAACAGGTGGAAAAAGTATTAAACAACTTAGCAGAATGGTTAAAATGACAAAGTAAAATAAGAAAAAGAGTACTTAAATATTTCAACCAATAAAAATACCTCCCGATAAGATTTTATTTCTCTTATCAGGAGGTATTATACTTGTCAAATAATACTTAGTTTTTAATAAATCTACCATTGAATTCAGAAGCAACGCCTTCTTCTTGGCTGTAAATCGTTTGTCCTCGCAAAATTGTTTGGTAAACTTGAGCACCAATTTCTCTTCCAATATAAGGACTGATTTGGTTTCTATATTCAAGATCTTCTGCTTTCAAGGTGTAAGGGGAATTAGGTTGAATTAAAACAAAGTCAGCATCTTTTCCAATACTAATACGTCCTTTTTGATCTAAATTATAAAGATCAGCAGGATGAGAGGCGATGATTTCAGCAAATTGTTTTAATGACATGCCACGTTTTTGCACTGCTTCATCGAATAAAATATCTACATCGTTTTGCAAACCAGAAATTCCACCCCATGCTTGCATAGCATCGGTATCTTTCAAATCCGGTGTACAAGGAGAATGGTCTGAAGTTACAAAGCTAATATTACCTGCTTGGACATGTTTCCACAAAGCATCTTGTTGGCTTTGTTCACGGATAGGAGGAGAGCATTTAACAACCGGGCCAATATCATCTAGTTCCTCGGTAGCAAAATAAAGATAATGAAGACAGGTTTCACAAGTCACATCAACGCCCTCTTCTCGTGCTTTAACAACTTCTTCAACGCCTTCTTTACAAGCCACGTGAACAATATGCAAACGGCAACCGGTCACTTTGGCCATTAAAATCGCTTTCCGAATTGCTTCTACTTCTGTAAAAGCTGGACGAGTTGCTACATATTCTTTCAAGGTATTTGCGCCATTAGCTGTTGCAATCTCACCAAGTTTATCGGTAATAGGCGCATTTTCTGAGTGGATCGCTAATACTTTTCCTGTTTTAGCAATTTGTCTCATTCCTTCATATAATGTGTAATCATCGACATTTTGAAAATCTCCTGGAATAAAAGGATCACCGCAAGAACCTAGGAAACATTTGTAGCCTGAGACGCCACCTTCATCCAGTTCTTGAATACCGCCTTCAAGATTAAACGGTACTAAACCACCAAAAGAAGCTACGTCTACTTTTAACTTATTTTCTCCAGCTTGATATTTAACGTTTAGTGTTTCCTTATCAACCGTAGCAGGAACCTGATTTAACGGCATTTCCATGAATGAAGTAACACCACCTTTAGCACTAGCCGAAGTACCAGTTACATAACCTTCCCATTCACCACGATAACCGCCGCCTGGTTCAGTGATATGAACATGGGCATCTACCATGCCAGGACTTACAATGAGTCCAGTAGCATCAATTTCTCGTTCACCTTCAAGATGGTCACCTATCATATTGATCTTTCCATTTTTGATACCAACGTCTGTATTAACTTCACAGCTTTCTAAAAGAACACGGCCATTTTTAATAACTAATTCATTTTGCATTTAATTTTCCTCCTCATACCTTCTAAAGCAAAATAAATAGAATCATCGATCAAACTCGTTACACTCGAAAAATTAAATAACAGGCTATTAATTACCCAGTTTTGCGTTTTTTCCGACTATTTAGTTTTGATTGATTTTGCTCTTTGAGTAAAACAAAAACACTGAAGCCCAGTACTGTTTCATACCTCTGTATAAATTTAACGTGTCTTTGTTTATTTGTGCTTATATCAAATATTCAAGGAAAATTATACTTGCTTTTTTCTTAAAAAGAAAGTATAGAAATAGATACATTGTTTTTATAGTTTCCTTTCAAAAAATAGATAAAAAAGGCCAAGACAAAGTTATTTTCTAGTATAAACTTTATCTTGGTCTATCTCTCACCTTTTTAATATTAATTTTTCAGTAAATATATTAATCACTTTATTTGTAATGTGTCTAGTATTGAACGAAGTTGTTGGCTTTCTATTTGCCCAGGCGCTGAAGCCTCTCCTACTGTACCAAATGTCAAGCATGAACCAAACAGATCCCCTGAAACACGTGTTATTTTACCAAAGTCTCCCATTGCCATCGTAATTACAGGGATCCGTAATTTTTGCTTAGCTTGATGCGTTACACTTAAAAGTTTTAAAATGTCCTCCACACTATTGGGCATCACCGCAATTTTTGCAATATCAGCACCGAAGTCTTGCATCATTTGAAGACGTCTAAAAATTTCTCCCTCGGTAGGCGTTTTTTCAAAGTCATGGTTACTCATGATAATTTTCATATTATTTTTTCGTGCTAACTTAATAACTTCTTGATTTCTTTCTTTATCACGAAACAATTCTAGATCTAAAAGATGGCTATAATGATTTTCAACAACATTTTTACAAATTAAAAAATATTCCTCTTCGCTGTCTAATTGTAAATTCCCACCTTCATAAGCAGACCTAAAGGTTGTTAAAAGAGGCAGCCCATCTAATTTATCATACAACTTTTTATTAGTATCATTGATTACATTTTTATCTTTAACTTGTATAAAATTATCTATCCGCCATTCAACTAAGTCAGCATTTTCTATAGTAACAGCATCTGCTTGCTTTAATAACTCATTTTGTGTGCTTCCAGTTAAGGGAACAGCAATTTTAGGTCGACCGCTACCTAGTTCCAAATTATCTACTTGTACAACAGTCATACATCATGCCCTTCTTTCCCCATTATTAAAATAGACTTGCCTTTATTCTTCTGAAAAAAGTAGATCACGTATATAATCAACTGGCATTTCTTGATCTGTCCACAGCTTAAATGCTGCGGCGCCTTGTTCAAGCATCATCTCTAAACCATTAAAGACATGTTTTACCCCTGCTTCTTGAGCAACTTTCATTAATTTTGTTTCTCGTGGAGAATAAACCGTATCAAAAACAATCATATCTTTATGAAACCAACTTAGATCAACGACTAAAGATTCATCCTTCAAGGCTCCCATTCCAACGTTTGTTGCGTCACAATAAAGATCACATTTTGCAAGTGCATCTTTAAAATCTTCCTGATCTTCAAGATGATGAACCGACGCTGTGCTTCCAGTTTTTTCTGTAATCATTTCAGCATTATGTTGGGCAACAGGGTATTTATCATCATCTTGATTAAAAATTTTAACCTCTGCAGCACCATCTAAAGCTGATTGAACTGCTACCGGTGTTCCAGCGCCACCAGCTCCTGTAATAACTATTTTTTTACCAGCAATATCGATCCCTTCATCTTTCAATGATTGCACAAAGCCGACGCCGTCTGTCGTATAGCCAGTTAAAATACCATTATCATTGACAACTGTATTCACAGCGCCACACATTTCAACAGCTGGATCTAAATTATCGAGATATGGAATAATTTTTTGCTTATTAGGCATTGAGATATTACAACCTCTCATATCTAATGCTTTAATAGATTGAACTGCTTCTGCCAAATTATTATTATCCACTTCAAATGCTATATAAGCATAGTTCAAACCTAGTTTAGCAAAAGCGTTATTGTGCATAGTAGGTGACATTGAGTGTCTAATAGGGTATGCCATCAATCCAATCAAAAGTGTATGTCCATCAATTCGTTCCGTCATTTCAATCAACCTTTCAAATTACTTTACTTACTATAATCTTTATTCTAATTCTGATAGTGCGTTATTTGCAGCAGTATACCCCGATGAAATACTCCATGTATTCATCATACTTGGCATTGAATCATGCCCATTGGCACCACCAACGACTTCTCCTGCACCCCAAATATTTGGGATCTTTTTGCCATTTTTAGTTTGTAATTTTAAATCTACGCCAGTCACAAAACCTCCAAGTGTCGTAGCAAAACGATCCCTTTGCTCGACAACATAAAGCTCATTCCCTTCGTAATTATGCAAAAATTGCGGATCTCTACCAAATTCTTCATCTTTTCCTTGAGCAGCATATTTTTCATAATTGTTTAATGTTTCTTGTAGACCTCGAACGTCAATTCCAGCTTTTTGTGCCGCATCTTTTACACTTCCGTGAACAAAAATAGGTGTTTTTTGTCCATCATTTGCAAAATATTGTTTGATTTCTTCTTCTGTAAAATCGTGTAATACTAATAAATTATAAAATTCTTCCCATGTCCGTCTGTCCATTACTAAGAAAGCAACTTTATCCGTCTGTTTTAATACAGCATTTCTTAGTTTTGCGTAAACATCTGATTCATCGACAATTCGCGCGCCTTTCCGATTAACGTAAATAGCGCCCATATCCGTTGCTTTTTTAGATGCGTATGTTGTTAACTTAGCTATACCAGGTTCAACTTCCACACCATGTGGATATATTTTATACCAATCGATATTTTTAGTTTTAGGTTCTAATGGTGCCAAAAACTGATAAGCATCTCCTGTTGAGGTTTGCGGACCATAATAATCTAAGCCTTGACTTTCAGCACCACGCATCTCCAAATTGGCTCCATAACCACCGGAACAAAGTATAATAGCATCGGCATGTACCGTTAGTTTTTGTTGCCGTCCTTCTGCTATCACTCCTGTAATCTTGCCATCTTCTTGTAAAATCTGTTCAACTCGCGCATCTAAAAAAATCTGACCGCCTTTTTTTGTAAAAGCCTCAGAAACTTTCTTAATCAACTCATAACTACTGGAAGAAGGCAATTCTATTTGTCTATCAACAGAATGTTCTGGTGTTTGTGTTTGTGCCTTAACATAATTCAAACCTGCAAAATCGCTAATAAAATCAATTGCATCTCCAATATTTTCAGCCATTAATTTTGTCAAAGAATCATCGTTAGTCTGTAAACTCTCATGACTAACATCTTCTGCCAAACGTTTTGCAGAATCCTGTTTTACTTTCTCACCAAAAATTTTTTCTGCAGTTTTAGAATTTGTGGCCGTTACATTAGAACCATTAAGAATTGTAGCACCACCTAAATAACCATTCTTTTCTAATAGAACAACTTCTTTTCCAGCGGCAAGTACTTTTGAAGCAGCTACTAAACCAGCTTCTCCGCCTCCGATTACAACAACATCTGTTTGAATTTCTTTTTCTTGTTTCTGTTGCTTTTCTTTTTTATTAGATAATTGAATGCCTTCTTTTTTTACCACTTGATCAGCTGACTCTAAAATCGCCTCGCTCATCACTGTGGCCCCGCTGATTGCATCAATTTCAAAACTCTGGTTCTCTAGGACGTTTGTCCTTAATTTATCAGCCACTTGGTTAAAAATTCCAGGTGTTTCTGAATGTTGTTTAATTTCTAAATCAGTTACATGATCATCATCAATACTGACTTCAAAGTCAATCGGACCATTATGTCCCATAGCTTGTCCATCAATTTTTCGTGTTTTGCTCATTAGCTATTACTCCTCTACTAGTTGCAAAATTTCTTTTTCTTACTATCAAAATTGTTGATCCTATAATCGAAATCAACGCCATCACAGCCGTTGTGATAAATACCATCAATACACTCTGTGCTGTGTCTTTAATTAACATACTCGAAACTAGCGGACCTAAAAAATAAGTCAGTGCTGCCATTGAACTATAGTAACTAGTTATTTTTCCTCGTCCTTTAGGGAAATATTCAGTTAAGACAGACAAACCTAATTGCCAAAGTCCACCTGCACCAAAGAAACCGATCGCTATACTACCCATGCGTGCTGTTGTCAGAGTCGGATAAACAATCATTATTGCTAAAGCAGCAAAAGAAATTGCTGAATAGACTAGGATCACGTTTAATGGATGGGTTTTAGTTACAATGAACGCTGTTAAAAAGACAGAAATCATCGAAGACATTGCATACCATGAAACTAAAGTTTTAGACGCTGTAGTTGAAACGCCCAAAACCACACTGCCAAACTGTGGTGCGTATTGTGAAAAAACATAAAACGTAAAGCATATAGTAAAACCCAACATAATAAGTAAAGTGCCATCGACAGCCATTTTAGGCTTATTTTGATCCTTATTATCTGTATTTGTCTTTAGTGTTTCCTCACTAGATTCGGTGGCTTCATTTTGTGGAGCAAATGCACTTGAAGCTAAAAATATTGCATCAATAATCAAAAGAACAGCTAAAATAATAACTGTTAAACGTGCATTGCTAACAGCCGCTACCCAAAATGGAAAAAGGAATTGAGCAACTGACATAGCTGCTTTTAACAAAGAGTTCATTGTTGCTGCTCGCTTTGGAAAAGCTTCAGTCATTGCTGGATAAGCAGCTGAATCGCCAAATGAATTTGTTATCCCAAAAAGTAAAGCTGCAATACTTGCTAAAATGATATTATTAGCAAAACCAATACCAAGTAAGAACAAAGCGTTTGAAATCATTGAAATCATCATCGCTTTTTTACGACCGATTTTATCAGAAATAATCCCTGCAAAAAGTATCGTTAAAATACGTCCGATTCCGACCATCGACAATACCAATGAAACACCTTTAACATTTGTATTCCAAGCTTGGCTAAACCAGCTACTATATTGAGAAATGATGATCGTCGCAATCCCCAACATCGCAAAATTGACATATAGCCCTGTGGCCATCGCTGAATAATTTGATTTTCTCATTCTCATTCTCCTAATTTTTGTACATTAACCTAAGCCTGAATGATTTATAAAAATTTGTGGATAACGCATTCGACTGTTCAACGAGGTGACTTTTATGTTATTTTCCCTTTTTATCGCCGCTTTTGAATAAAGAATAGAAAGGGATGATCGAACGACGCTAAAAAAAGATAAAATTCTTCCTAGAGAATGAAAGCCAAGCCTTTTTTATCAAGAGGAAAAGGGGAAAAGTAAACTAGA
>FLSG01001202.1_pt2 | contig 12368 bp, 8 predicted proteins | sample 1550511 | NCBI WGS metagenome assembly FLSG01 (sample SAMEA4031768, study PRJEB14383) | metagenome | biome: human; feature: oral; material: saliva | place: Philippines | collected 2014
TCAACCAATTCGGATTTGCCAAAGTAGCGACTCCAATACCGATGGTAGTAAGTAAACCTACAACCATCCACAAGAAAGATCCCTTCAAACGTTGGGATACGATATTTTCAACCTGTGCAACCTCCGTTGCAGTAGGACCTGTTACATTATATGGGTTCATACTATCCCTCCTTATTTAATTATCACTCCATAAAGATTATCGAGCATTGGCAATGCCTGCAAACACCTTACCACGTTCACCGTCGATAGTTACCTCTTGACCTTCAAGGAGTACGTCATGAGCATTTTTTGCACCTAAAATTACAGGAATGCCATAGGTAATACCTGCAATAGCACTATCAGAGGTATAACCATCTTCAACAGCAATAATACCGCCTGCGCGTTTTGCAATAGCCATCAATTCAGGCTCCATTGTGCCCACAACGAGGATATCACCATCGTTGAAGCTTTCATAATTACCCTTATGATTAGCAGCAATGAACACAGTGCCTGTAACGGATTTACGTAAAATACCATTACCAGATAAGAGTACTCGACCTGCAATATGAACGCGAATCATATTTGTAGTCCCTGTAGCACCAGATGGTACGCCAGCAGTTACGACTACAAGATCACCAGAATCAATTGCACCTGTGCTAAGAGCATATGTAATTGCTTGTTTAACCATTTCATCAGAGTTAACGATTTCATGGCCTTTAATAGCCTCTACCCCCCAGCATAATTGCATGCGGCGAATTGTTTCGTCATGCGGTGTTACGGCAATAATTTTGCAAGCCGGACGATGACGAGCAGTGCTAAGCGCCGTATGACCAGATTCAGTACATGTCAAAATAGCAGCAGCCCCAAGGTTTTGAGCAATGCGCACGCTTGCTAAACATACAGCACTGGTAGTCGTCATATCCTCATCTTGACGAGCACGGTTTTTACTATCGTAAATAGCTGCTTGTTCTGTTACCTCTGCAATGCGTGTCATAGTCGCAACCGCCTCTACAGGGTAAGCACCATTTGCAGTCTCACCAGACAACATGATGGCATCTGTACCATCTAAGATGGCATTGGCTACGTCACTTGCTTCCGCCCGTGTAGGACGTGGATTTTGAATCATGGACTCAAGCATTTGGGTTGCCGTAATAACTGGTTTACCCAAGTCATTACATTTTTCGATCATCATTTTTTGAAGTACTGGTACCTCTTCTGCAGGAATTTCTACACCGAGGTCACCGCGAGCCACCATAAGGCCGTCCGCTACTTCTAAGATTTCATCAATATTTTTAACACCTTCAGCATTTTCAATTTTTGCGATAATCTTGATATCTTTCTTTTCAGACTCAAGGATACGGCGAATGGCTACAATGTCCTTGCCGCGTTGCATAAAGGAGGCCGCCACAAAGTCTACCCCTTGTTGGCAACCAAAGCGCAAGTCCGCTTCGTCCTGTTCAGATACAGGAGGCAAGCTAAGCGCTACACCTGGTACAGCTACGCGTTTACGGTTGCCGATTTCACCACTGTTTTGAACGGTAGTAATGATGTTATTTCCTTCGATGGCATCGATAGCAAGCGTTACAAGACCATCCGCTAAGAGGATTTTATCCCCTACGGACACATCGCCTACAAGACCTTTGTGGTTCACTGAGCTCAACTCTTTTGTGCCTTCCACTTCATCGGTGGTCAGTGTAAACTTTTGACCGGCTTCGAGGAATACTTTGCCCTCTTTAAATAGGCCAAGACGAACCTCAGGACCTTTTGTATCAAGCAATAAAGCGATTGGTTTATTAACAATCATCGCTGCATCGCGCACCATTTGCATGCGCTCTGCTTGCTCTTCGTGAGATCCATGAGAGAAATTAAAACGAGCCACGTTCATGCCTGCTCGCATCATATCTTCCAAGATACCAAATTTATCCGTTCCTGGACCTACAGTACATACGATTTTTGTACGTTTCATGTTTCCTCCTATGAAAGTAATCCCTAGATGGGATTTTTCATTTCTTATGATATAAATGTTCGTGAAAGCTATCTGTGCTCCACGCACATAGTTATTGCACCTCTACGGAGCCCTCCCCTAATATAGCTTCAATAGCCTTAATGGATTCATCACTAGGGTCAAAGCACATATTCGGTGGCAAATTAATGCGTTTCCGTTGACGGTGTAAGTATAGTGATGTTGGTACAGAACCTGCGGTGCTAGTTAACACCCGTTTTAAAGCTTCACTATTTTCTGGCGTGTCATATTGGCTATAAATGTGAATAGCTACATGTTTCGCCTGACTATAGTTTACCTTTAACGGCATAATGCGGTCTGCAATAATTTGCACACCCTTTTCATCCGCATCAACGCGGCCTTTTACCTTAACAATCATATCAACAGCCAAGAACTGTTGACTTTGACTAAAGACCTTCGGGAATGCCACGACATTAGCCGCACCAGAATAATCTTCGATGCGAAGAATGGACATAACCTCATTTCGTCTCGTCATGCGGTCCGTCTTATTTTCAATCAAGCCCCCAAAGGTAATGGTTTGCCCATCATATTGCTCTGGATTTTCAACGAGAGCGCCCAGTTCAAAGAGCCCTTCTAACTCCTTCGCATAGCCTTGCAATGGATGGCCTGTAATGTAAAAGCCGGTATATTCCTTTTCATCCTTTAATTTATCGTCTTCCGATAAATCTTCCACATTCGGTACAGGAATGAAATCGACGGACTCTTCTATATCTCCAAAGAGACTCATGGTACCCATAGCAGCATCTTTTTGCTCTTTAGCACCAACGGCTTGAGCGCTTTCATACATGTGCAATAGTTGGTTGCGGTTTTCCTTAAACCCATCCATGGCACCGCAGCGAATGAGACTTTCAAGAAGTCGTTTATTAACAACCTTGTTGTCTACTCGCTTGCAGAAATCTACGATATCCGTATAGAGGCCGTGCTCATTACGCTCGCGAATCAAGCGATCAATGGCGTTGTCCCCTACGTTCTTGATGCCGCCAAGGCCGAAGCGTATGGCATCACCTTGCACAGCGAAGCTACGCTCAGAATAGTTAATATCTGGGCCCAATACCTTAACATTGTGCTTCTTACAAGCATTGATGTAGTACGTCAATTTCTGCATATTCTGCATGAAGCTCGTCATGGTAGCGGCCATAAATTCAGGGAAATAGTGGGCCTTTAAATACGCCGTTTGGTACGCAATATACGCATAGGCCGCACTATGTGATTTATTAAAGCCATAGCCTGCGAAGTATACGAGCAAGTCGAATACTTCGTTTGCAATGGACTCTTCTATACCATTGTTAATAGAACCTTGAATAAAGGACTCGCGCTGCGCCTTTAGAACAGATTCCTTTTTCTTACCCATCGCACGGCGCATCAAGTCCGCTTGACCAAGGGAGAAGCCGCCCATGGCGGACGCAATCTGCATAACCTGTTCTTGGTACAAGATGACACCAAAGGTGTCTTTCAATATCGGTTCCAATATGGGATGTAAATAGGTAACCTCTTTTTTACCGTGACGGCGGTCGATAAAGTCCGCCACCATACCAGAGCCCAGTGGACCTGGACGATACAAGGCAACCAATGGAATTAAGTCTTCAAAATGTTCAGGCTTAAGGTCCATAACGAGCTTGGTAATACCTTCCGACTCGAGCTGGAATACACCAGACGTGTCGCCTTTTGTGAGGATATCACACGCCGCCTTATCATCGAGAGGAATAGAATCTAAATCTAGATCAATACCGCGGTTCGCCTTGATAAGCTTTAAAGCATCCCCCATAACCGTTAAGGTACGGAGGCCCAAGAAGTCCATCTTTAAGAGTCCTAACTCCTCGATATTATCCTTATCGTACTGCGTTACAAAGCCTTCTTCGTTGGCATTTTGTACGGGTACGTGGTCATCTAGAGGGTCCGCAGAAATTACGACGCCCGCCGCATGAGTGGACGAATTTCGCGCAATGCCTTCTAGCTTTTTACCAAAATCAAATAACTCTTTAACATTGGCATCGGCTTCGTACAAAGCCTTTAATTCTTTGCCTTGTAAAGCCTTATCTAAAGTAATCCCAAGTTCGTTGGGAATCATCTTCGCAATGCGGTTTACTTCCGCCAGTGGTAAGTCTAGCACGCGACCTACGTCACGAATTACGGCACGCGCTGCCTCAGTACCAAAGGTAATAATCTGGGATACTCGAGCTTGTCCGTATTTTCGCGTTACATATTCGATAGCTTGACCACGCTTTTCATAGCAGAAGTCAATATCGATATCAGGCATGCTTACTCGCTCTGGATTTAAGAACCGTTCAAAGAGCAAATCGTATTTTAATGGATCAAGACCTGTAATACCTAATAGATAGGCTACTACAGAACCGGCTGCCGAACCACGACCAGGACCTACCAAGATATCGTGTTCACGAGCATAGCGTACATAGTCCCATACGATGAGGAAGTAATCCTCAAAGCCCATGGTGCCAATAACATCTAACTCGTAGTCAAGACGTTTTTGTAACTCTTCAGACGCTTCACCATAAAGGCGTGGAATTTCTCGTTCACAAACCTTACGTAAATAAGTCTTAGACGTTTCCCCGTCTGGCACATCAAAGTGCGGTAAGTGATGTTCGTCGAAATTGAATTCTACATTACAGCGGTCTGCAATTTTTAAAGTATTTTCGATAGCCCCTGGAATATGTCCAAATAACTCTGCCATCTCATCCCCAGATTTTAGATAGAACTCATCATTAGGGAATTTTAAACGATCTACCTCAGCACGACGTCGGCCTGTAGAAATACATACCTTAATATCTTGCGCATCTGCATCCTCTTTTAAAACATAGTGAAAGTCATTAGACGCTACGATGCCAAGCCCGTATTCCTTACTGAGCTTAATGAGCTCCTCTTGCGCCTTTGCCTCCTCTGGCAAGCCATGATTTTGGATTTCTAAGAAGAAATTATCCTTACCGTAGGTCTCGATATACCATTCGATGGAACGCTTCGCGCCCTCCATATTATCTTGTAAGATATACTGAGGAATTTCACCTTGAATACAGGCACTGAGGGCAATGATACCCTTGCTATATTGACGCAATAAATCGCGGTCTGCACGAGGACGATACAACATGCCTTCCGTAGACGCTTTAGACACGATTTTTACAAGGTTACGATACCCTTCCATGGTCTCCGCCAACAAGATAAGGTGTTTTAATCGTTCACGGCTACGACCTTCGGGACGATCGAATCGGCTATTTTCCGTTACATATACTTCACAACCGATAATAGGCTTAACGCCTTGGGCCATACATTCTTTGTAGAAATAAATGGCGGCGTACATATTGCCGTGATCTGTAATGGCAAGGGCCGGCTGATTTAACTCCTTCGCACGACGTACCATGTCAGGCAAACGACTGATGCCGTCCAGCAAACTAAACTCTGTATGACTATGTAAATGTACAAATGGCTGCATGGTACACCTCCTTTAAGGGCGATGAGCAAAATACACGTTCAATGACTTCTTGCGAGCCTTCCAATCTGGCAAAAACTGTGCCACTAGATTGTGAAAGTTCTTGGAATGGTCTAAATATTTAAAATGAGCAAACTCATGAACCATGACGTACTCAATATACGCCTGCGGCCCCTCTAGTAGGCGCGTGTTCATCTTGATGAGCTGCTTGGCTGGCGTACAAGAACCCCAACGGCTCTTCATACGCTGCTGTTTTATAGTTGGCATAGGTACATCAATACCTTGCTTGTGAAAGCGTTGATACACGACCTTCGCCCAATGGACGAATACCTTCTCCCCTAAATTACGCCAGTAACTCTGCATCAATTTATGCTTAGCTTCAAAGGTGGTACCTCGAGGCACCACCATGGTAAGAATGGCTTTTCCGTCAAAGCCAATATGAGGCTTTCCGTCCTGCTCAACTAGGCGCAATGTAACGGGAATGCCGAGGATAGATAAGCTTTCACCATTCACATACTGCAAAGCATCGACACGCTTGGCATTCAATGCATCAATCTTGTAACGAGCCCGCTCAATGAAGGGCATATTCTCGATGACAAACTTGTCCACCCTATAATCCGGCACATACCCATTCGCCGACACATGGATCACACCATCCCTACTAATGCGCATATTCATGTTCTTCACACGCTTGATGGTTAACTCATATTCAATTCTGTCGCCATTATAGGTAATAGACCTAGTTGTTGAAGTATTCATACCTTTTATTTTATCATAAAACACTCATAAAATCGTAAAATTCTGGTAATTTTAATAGGAATTATTCAATATAATCAACATAAAAAAATCGCAGATAGCGGATTAAGAATAATCAACTATCTGCTGTAAACACTATAAATATTATATTGTAACTTTAATGCTGATTAAATTATACATCCTCCTCTTAAATCAATCATTCTATCCTTTTTTTCATAATATCGTTTATTAACACTATCATATCCAAGATTCCATTCAAAAGGGAATTCAGGTACAGGTTCATTACTATAATCAATACCATGCCAAATAGCATCATCCTTAAAATAACTCAATCCATTTTGAGTTAAATTATTCTCCAGACAAAATTTACCTGCCAATTCAATTTTATTATTTAATAATAATGATCGAATAATAAGACATTCATATTCCCATCCGCCAAAGTATAAATAATCAAAATATCTCAAAGCTATGTATGCATCCCATAAATTAATCTCAACCATATATTTAAATAGATTATCAATCAATGTATATTCATACTTTTATAATATTTATTACCAATCAAGAAATTATAAATTTTAACATTATCACTATTTGTAAAATTAGAGGTTACTAATAAGCTCTGTAAATTAGGTATGTTAATTAATTTCTCTATTCTCTTCCATAATAAGCTCCTCCTATTTATTAAACTATACTCACAGGATAAAATGTTGAGATTCTGATTATATTTCCATCTTTTACAACTCGCACTGCCAAATTAACTAATCCTGATTGCCCATAACTATTAACCATCACTACCCGCGTAGTTAAAGTATGTACTTGACCATCATCTAAATATCTACCAGCTTCAGCTTCTATAGCCAAAGCCTCTATGTCTTCAATTCTGTCGCCATTATAGGTAATAGTCCAAGTTGTTGAGGTATTTATATCCTTTATTTTATCAAAGGTACAATAAAATTTCGTATAATTTATAAGTTTTAAACCATAACAGTATAATTTCAATAGAAATCTCTAAAGTTTTAATACACCTTATACATGCCTATAATAAAATTAAACAGGACCTATACTTGTACAAAAAGTCGCTACACAAGTACAGGTCCTTTACCTATATAGTTTTAATCATAAACTTTTACAAAGCCATCTATCCATTGACGTTCATTTAATACAATCTTACCAATACCAAAATTTTCTAACCCATGAACAATAAATATATCCCAAGCACTATATTTTTTTATAGCTAATTCTGCATATTCGTATTTACTGAAAACACCTATAGTTCCACCAACGGTATAAATCGAGTCAACATCATACCCATACCATAATATAAAAATCTCATTATTTTCAACGGTATCACTTATATCACTATTATTCTGTACTCTATCGTTTAAAATAAATTTTTCAATATAAAAATTTTCATCATAAAGCTCTCTGAACTCCGGAAGTTGTTTAGCTAAAATTATTGCTTCTTGCGCTAAATCCTTAGTTAAAAAATAGCCTAAACTAATCTCCCACTCTCTTAGGTATTCCTTCTGCCCAAGATGAAATATCTCTAGCCTTCTCCTTTTCTGATTATCGTCCCACTCTCTTTTACAATACAGATTAACATAGTTTAAAGTATAACATAAAGAAGGTCCCTGTTTATAAGGTATAGTTTTTCTTATTAATCCTAAAGGGGCTGTTTTGTTACAGCCCCTTCATACATCGCCTCTTTGAAGATAGAGACGAGTCATTTTCTATTTTATATTCTGCCCTTTAAATAGTAATATACGATCTTCCGTTTGGATTAGCGTACTACCTGTTGCTGGTATAATCTCATCATTCCGATTAATTGAAATAATCAAGTTATTTTCCGGAAGCTTCAAGTCCCTGACATACTTATGATTCCATGCATGATGTTCTGTCACAGTAAATTCTATGAGATCTTGTCCGTTTGGATCAAAATACTCTTCGCCACTCCAAATAATAACATCATTTGGTTTTAGAACAAGACTTCCATTAGGAACTAATGACTTATCATCACGAATTACCTTTGCAATAATTAGGTGCTTATCTAAAGAAATATCCTTTATCTGACGATGTGTGAGAATATTATCCTCATCTACCACTGATTTTACAAATGTAATATTCCCTTTTCCAGCATAGTAATTAAATGTTCTTAATACTTCATTATGAGGATCAATCATATGTAACTTTTCTGTTACCCACTTCATAGAGGAGCCTTGTATGAGTGATGATAGTAAGCAGACACCAAAGACAATATGGAAGATATCCACAGAACTTGTTTTATACTGATTCACTGCCATAATTGCAAAGGCAATCGCAGCTGCTCCACGAAGTCCTCCCCAAGATACTAACCACTTTTGATTGAGCTTCAAATCAAATGGTAACATCAGTCCAAACACTACGATTGGTCTAACAATAAAGATGAGTATAATTGCAATGACAATCGCAAAGAATAAGTTCGTCAAGATATGTGCAGGTGTCGCAAGTAATCCCAAAATAAAGAATAACAGGATATTCATAATGTTAGATACACCATCAAAGAAGAATATCACCTCTTTCTTTGCGATATAATCTTGATTTCCTAATATCAATCCAAGAATATATACCGTTAGATATCCATTACCATTCAACATTTCACAAATCGAGAAAGCTAATAGTACAACCGCAATGATAAAAACTGTAATAAATCCACTCTTTTGAAGGTCTGTATACTTCATAAATTTGCGAATAACATAGGCAGTGATTACACCAATGAGAACCCCCCAGAATATCTGAAAGAATAATATTGTACCGATAGAAATCTGTTCACCTTTGATTAATGCTAAGAAAATACAAGTTAGTGTAAACGCCATCGGGTCGTTTGATCCACTTTCGAGTTCTAAAAGAGATGCAGTATTGTATTTTAAATTTAGATTCTTTGAAGAAAGAATATTCGATACAGATGCGTAGTCCGTAGAGCCAACAATTGAACCAATTAATAAGCTCTCTATCCAGCCAAAGCCTAGAATAAAATGTATCAACGTTCCGGTCAGTAATGACGTAAATATTACTCCTAATGTTGATAGAATTGATGATTCAATTACAACAGTTCTTCCAGCTTTCCAGTTTGTGCCAAAGCCACCATAGAAGATGATAATTAATAATGCAATTTTCGAGAAGTTTTCCGCAAATTGGTAATCGTTAAAGTTAAAACCAATTAGACTGCTTACAATACCCAAAGACAAGAACAACATCAAAGAAGGAATTCCTGACTTCTTCGCTATCTGAACCGCAATCAGAGCAGCCAGTAATATGACTGATATATAAAACATACGCTATCCACCTCCTATTTTTGTCATTCTATCAAAATCTACAATTCTATTAACTTCTTCAAGAAAGACATCCAAGGGGTTCTATAATTTAGAAGCTTGCGTGGCAAATTATTACACTATTGAAGTGTTCGTTGAATTGTTTCCTCTGAAACGGCTTTTATTGGCATCCCTTTCGGTATACATCTACGAAGTAAACCATTATGCTTTTCTTTTGTTCCAATCACATACAATGTAGTATAGCACTACTTTATATTCCGTCGTGCCGCCAGACTACCAGCGCTGCTAGCTAGGCCCGCTCGATTGATGTGTGGGTTACCATGTTTGTACGTTTTTGGCTTGCTACTTTTATCTTCTACTTTTGATTTCTCAAATTTAGTAAATAAATTATCTAGCTCGCGCAAGAGCGCACGTTTTTGTGAGTCTTTCAACTCGAATACTTCACCTTTATAGGCGATGTATTTATTTTTGAGTACAGGACTAAGATCATAGATGGGCTCGTGTTGTTCTTCATTTACATCTAGCAGCTCATCTAAGGTCAATCCATAATAGCGAGACAGGGCACAGAGTGTATCTAAATCTGGTTCGCGATACCCTGTTTCGTAATTTGAAAGCGCCGCATTACTGATACCTACGGCCTTTGCTACTTCGATTTGGCTTTTGCCCATGCGCACGCGAGCACGCTTTAAGTTCTTATAAAACTGCATGTTCATCACCTGCATCGATACATAAACAACTACAAACTATATACTTTTATAATAATGTATCACTGATTTTTATAGTAGTGTATCACTCATTTTTATAGTAGTGTATCACTGATTTTTTTGAAAGCTTCATCAGCTACGGCTAATGTGCGTTCAATTTCACTGCTCTTGTGGCAGATAGATACAAAGTTACTTTCATAAGGGCTTGGCGCATAGTAAATACCATGGCTCAAGTTATGGTGGAAGAACATTTTGAATTGTTCTTCGTTGCAAGCTGCCGCATCATCAAAGTTCTTAACTGGTTTATCAGTGAAGAAGATGGTAAACATGGAGCCTACCCGTTGTACTACAACAGGCACATTGTATTGAGCTGCCAAACGTTCAAAGCCTTCGCAAAGAGCAATTGTCGTATCTTCTACTTGTTTAAATACAGTTGGATCCCGTTGCAAAATAGACAATGTGGCAAGGCCAGAGGTAACGGCAATAGGGTTACCACTCAATGTACCGGCTTGGTAAATAGGACCAGCTGGTGCAATTTGGTTCATAATATCACGAGCACCGCCAAATACAGCAAGTGGCATGCCACCGCCAACGATTTTACCAAGGCATGTAAGGTCTGGTTTGATATTGTAACGTTTTTGTGCACCGCCGCTGCTAGCGCGGAAGCCACACATAACTTCGTCAAAAATCAATAATGCACCATGAGCCTTTGTCACTTCCCGCAAGGTTTCAAGGAATCCTGGTTCTGGCGGCACACAGCCCATGTTACCTGCTACAGGTTCTACGATAATAGCCGCAATAGTATCGCCGATCTCGTCGAATAATTTGCGAACCGCATCAGAGTCATTGTACGGCAAGGTAATTGTATTTTCTGCTACACCTTGTGGAACGCCAGGACTATCTGGCACGCCAAAGGTAGCAAGACCAGAGCCAGCTTTCACCAAGAGAGCATCACTATGACCATGGTAACAGCCAACGAATTTCACGATGCGATCGCGACCAGTATAGCCACGAGCTACGCGCAAAGCACTCATAGTCGCCTCTGTACCAGAGTTAACGAGGCGGATAACCTCCATAGATGGCATGAAGGCTTGTACCTTTTTTGCCAATTCTGTTTCTAGTAGTGTAGGTGCACCATAGCTAGTGCCACGAGGAATTGCCTCTTGCAAGCTTGCGATAACCTCTGGGTTAGCATGGCCCAAAATCATAGGGCCCCAACTCAACACATAGTCGATGTATTCGTTATTATCGATATCATAAATGCGGCTACCACTGGCACTGCTGATAAATGGAGGGTTGGAACCTACACTGCGGTAGGAACGAACAGGACTGTTTACGCCGCCTGGCATATAGCGTTTAGCCTCTTCAAAGGCTTTTTCAGATTTACCGAGTTGGAACATAGTTCCTCCTTATTGTTGTAACCATTTAGCAATATCTAAGGCATGGTACGTAATGATGATTTTAGCACCAGCACGCTTCATAGAAAGCATTGTTTCCATAACGAGGCGTTCTTCGTCGATAAGACCAGCTGCTGCAGCGGATTTAACCATCGCATATTCACCAGACACATTGTATACCGCTACAGGTAATTCATAGCGGTCACGTGTTTCACGAACGATATCTAAGTAGGACAAAGCTGGTTTAATCATGATAATATCTGCACCTTCAGCGATGTCTAGTTCAATTTCTCTGAAAGCTTCCAAGCGATTGGCTGGGTCCATTTGATAGGACTTACGATCCCCAAATTTAGGTGCAGAGTTAACAGCACCACGGAACGGACCGTAGTACGCAGATGCGTATTTTGCAGCATAGCTCATGATAGATACATTAGTATAACCTGCCGCATCAAGGGCTTCGCGAATAGCACCTACACGGCCGTCCATCATATCGGATGGAGCCACCATATGTGCACCCGCTTCTGCTTGGCTTACCGCTACTTTACAAAGTAATGGCAATGTTTCATCGTTTAAGATTTCATGGTCATCAATCATACCGCAATGACCTGTTGTAGTATATTGACACAAGCATACATCAGCTACGACCAATAGGTTTGGCACAGCTGCGCGGATAGCTTTAATAGCTTGTTGTACAGGTTGGGACATATCCCACGCAGAGGAACCTTGTTCATCCTTGTATGTAGGAATACCAAAGATTTCTAC
>FLSG01585640.1_pt1 | contig 12352 bp, 9 predicted proteins | sample 1550511 | NCBI WGS metagenome assembly FLSG01 (sample SAMEA4031768, study PRJEB14383) | metagenome | biome: human; feature: oral; material: saliva | place: Philippines | collected 2014
ATTTTAAAACGCTTTGGTGCTGGTGATATGCTAGGTCGCATTATGGGGGATATAGAGGTATTACAATTCTTTTACTTGCGCACTCTGATTCCACCTGTAGCGGCCATTGCTTTGACGGTGTTAGTTGCTTATGGAGTATCGACTATTGATGATAGCTTGGTTATGCCAATTTTAATGGCAGCTCTTGTTTTAGGGTTAGTAGTACCATTAGTTGCTTACGCCCATAATAAGCAAGCTCTCCGCGCCATTAGTCCTCAACAAGGGGAATATAAAGCACTATTAAGTGATACTATGGATAGTCTTGAAGATGTTATTAGCTATGGCAATGAGGGGCTTGTATTTGAACGAATTCAACAGATGATGAGATGTGTTGATGGTCATAAAGGAATTATTGATCGGGGGATGAATTTAGGAAACACAGTATTCCTAGGTGGCGTTCAGTTAACTGTTGTAGTGGTGGCGATTATGGCTGCTAATGCATTAACTGGGGCATGGGCTAGCGTAATGGTGGCGGTCGCCGCTATTGGTACGCAAGCTTGGTTTGAAGCGTTGCAACCGATGATTGCAGCAGTCCATCACGGTGCAGAAAGTAAAGTAGCTACAAGCCGTCTTATAGCACTTGCAAATGAGCCGCTACCGGTTGTGGAACCATTAGAACCTAAGCCATTTAATGCGAATCGAGATATTACTTTTACAAATGTATCCTTTGGCTATGATAATACGAACACTATCTACGAGAACCTTAAATTGGATATTAAACAAGGTCAATCGATTGCCATCGTAGGTGCCAGTGGTTCCGGTAAGACTACATTATTTAATATGCTCGAGCGTCTATATGATTATAAGGGCTCTATCCATGTAGGAGATGTAGAATTAAAGGATATTTCTATGGATATTTGGCGCAATGCATTAGGTACTATTACTCAAGACACATATATTTTCCATGCGTCCTTTGGTGATAACATTCGCCTTGCGAGACCGGAGGCAACAGCTGATGAGTTGGAGCAAGCAATACATCGTGCATCCTTGCAAACTGTTGTAGACAAGCTGTCCGATGGTATACATACGATTGTTGGTAGTGGTGGACATGGACTAAGTGGTGGTGAACGTCAACGTGTGGCATTAGCAAGATTATTTTTGCGAAATCCTCAAATTGTTTTGTTAGATGAACCACTAGAGGGATTAGATCAAGTCACTCGAAAAGCTTTACATCGCGATTTGATGCACTATGTAGAAGGTAAAACATGCTTATATATTACGCATCAATTAGAAGGATTAGAGCAAATGGACCGCATTTTATTTATGGATAAAGGTAAAATTGTAGAAGATGGCACCTATGAAGAACTCATTGCGTTGCGGGGCCATTTCTACGAATATTGCTATCTATCTATGGCAAGTATTCAATAAAAATTATTATCAGTAAAAGTATCTATTATAATTATTAACTTATGATAGGTAGTATATTAAAGTACAGTAATAAAGCCTCTTTTGCTATGCAAAAGGGGCTTTATGTATGCCGATATTTAATAGTAGATGTGGGAGTCTTTTATCGATAAATCATGCAATATATGGTATAATTTTTATGTCGAAAGCTAATTTCTTACCCTTGGAGGGGTTATGACTAAAATTTTCACCAAATTAAGAGCTTTGGTGGATGAAGCATTATCTGATCGTGATACGGCGGTAAATAAGGAGCCTATTGTAGAGAACGCTCCTTTAGAACAAGATTTGTTTGACCATCGTTTATTATATATAGAAGAAGACACTGTCAATCGTATGTTACGTGCCGCTCTTCGCAATCATTGGTTCTTTTATGCTGTAACGTTTGAGTTTGAACCAAATAACCAAATATTCCTATCCATTATTACTAAATGGGGGAATGTGATTAATGTGGAATTCACCTTAGAGGATCTATGGTTTGATGATTACTCATCATCCTTTGCGATTCGCCTCGATACAAATAATATAGATACAGGTGGGTTTATTTTAAACTCCCTTTTACATTTAGTAGGTAATTGGTGCCTCAGCTTATTTGGCGTATTTTTTAATCCTATCTCATTAGGTGAAAAAGGCTCTACCGTACGCTTTGAGAAAAAAGGCATTATTCAATTTGACCTATTACCAAATACACAAGTAAAGAAATTTATACCATTACCAGAACGCCATATTGGTAGCAATGGCCCCGTTCTTTTGGGGAATCCTCGTACCAGCCAATCTGTATTGCAGCTTGATTACTATGCATTCCATGATCCAGTAGATACCTTTACGGTACCGGATGTGCCAACTCGTACTAGTTGGCTACGTTCAATCGATATTGCGGCGGTTCTCTTATTGCCAATCGGTGTATGGATAACCTTTGTTATCTTGCGCCACTACTTGCCAACGGAAACGTTGGAGGTCTCATTCTCCACGTACTTCTTAATTTCCTTAGGGATTTTCATCATTTCCTTCATTATTATGAATATTCCGAGATATTTGTACATGTATTTTGACTCTCGTAAACAGTGGCAAAGTGCGTTTGTACATAATAATATTAAGATTCAAATGCGCAAGCTCCATCGTCGCATCTTCATGCAGCAGGCTACTCTGACCTCTGACTGTGATGGGTGTACTGCTAATAAAAGCCAAGAGCGAATTAAACATTTACTGTTACAAATTCGGGATAAGCGATTCCTTGCTAATCGACTTAAGATTGCCGATGATGATAGAGCTCGTAAACAAAAGGTTAAGTTTATCATCGCCTATATTGGTTGTACATTAATTGAGGTAATGTTGATTATGAACTAAATGATTTTAACAAAATAAGAAAAAACGTATCTCTTGATATGTACGCCCTTTTACTAGTTGTACAGTAAAGGGAGTACATATCACTAAAGAGATACGTTTTTTATTTCATGATTAAATTTTCTTATCGTTTTTTACGACGTTTACGGACTGTTTTTCTAATTTCCCGCTCTGTTTCTGCTCTAGGTTGTTGCATCGACTCATAAGTTGGTCGATTTACAGGCATAAATGGTGGGTTACCATATTGATTCGGTTCTGGCTGACCAGGCAATACCCAGAATAGGAAACCGATGAGCCATATGAAGAGCTCAAGCAGGTAATTGAATGGAGATACAGCAGAGTAGGTATTGATGAAAATCATAATGACCGACCAGAGAATCCCTGCCCATGCATTAAAGCCGATGTCGTGAATACGACGACCAAATAAAATGCAAGATAATGGGAAGAGCGCGGCTAGTAAAATCCAAATAATAACTCTTGTAAACCAGTATGCAGGTAAAGAGACAACAAAGTCCAAGAATAGATCATCGATATAGTGGACGATGTGGAATAGAATCATCAAAGCGATAAAGCATATGATAAATTGTAGTCGATTTAACCGTCCCGTTAGGTTAAAAATCGATAAGCCCATGCGACGCCCTTGGAATGCAATGAGCAAACCGATAGTACATATGAGCAATGTTCGTAATACAACATAGAGTAAATCCATAAGTTCCCCTTTATGTATAGCTTATAGTTGAGTTAATTCTGGCAAGACTAGCTCAAATGCTACACCATGTTTCATTGATTTTACAGTATCTACCGTAGCCTGAATTGCTTTAGTAGTAAAATTCATTGCCAGTTCTGCTGCATCATAAGGTGAATATCCCCTCATTACGGCCCCTGACAATACAGCAGTAAAAATATCTCCGGTTCCTGTTGCTTTCACAGGGACGAGAGGTATAGAGTAGGTTTTTAAAAAGTCTGTAGGCCCATCATAGACGGCGATGACCGCATGTGTTTCCGATGGAACGCTTGTCATGATAACCATGTCAGGCCCCATGTGATGTAATTGTTTACAACGTTCACGCAGTTCATCATCAGTAATAGGATCCGTAGAAAATGGAATATCTAATAAGAAGCAAGCCTCTGTATAATTGGGCTTTACAATATGAGCTTTGGAAACAAGTTGGCGCATAGCGACCACCATATCAGGTGTGTAGATTGAGTAGAGGCGACCGTCGTCAGCCATGGCTGGATCGACGATGACCATTTGTCCATTATTGCCAAAGCGGTCGATTGCTTCCTCCACGAGGTGGATTTGTTCTGGTGAGGCCAAGAAACCGCTTACAATAGCGTGAAAGTCGATTTCGTTTTTGTCCCAGCAGTCCATGAAATCCCTCATATGAGCCGATAAATCTACAAACTCATAATGTGGGTACTCCAAGTGATTGCTCAAAACGGCTGTAGCCAAAGGCACCGCTTGGCAGCGCATAGCACTGATGATGGGAATCATAACGGTTAGGGCACATCGGCCGATTGAGCTCATATCTTGAATTGTTAATACTCTAGGTACTGCTGTCATAGACACCTCCAATTAATTATATATTTTATTGTACGTTATGTACGGCGTTCTGTAAATGTAATGATGTTATTCATGAAATTAACTTCATAATGTAGTATAATAAAACGGATAGACTTTTAATGGAGGATAGTGAAATGACAAGGTATGTATTTCGACGCCTAGGTGGCGCAATCATAATCTTATGGGTCATTATTACCGTAACATTTGCGTTAATGCACGCAATTCCGGGGGGACCTTTTACAACAGAAAAGAAATTGCCGCCTCAGGTGAAAGCAAGCATCGAAGCAAAGTATCATCTTGATGATCCCGTGTGGAAACAGTATGGAGATTATTTAGGTGGTGTTATTACCGGCGATTTGGGACCATCATTTAAGTATGAAGGTCGTAGTGTGAACGATATTATTAGTGATGCATTTCCAATCTCTGCACAGCTAGGCTTGTTATCTTTAATGGTAGCTGTAGTAGGTGGTATTACAGCGGGGGCAATCAGTGCCATGCGACCGAATAGTATTGTAGACTATGCTGTGACTGTATTATCTACATTGGGCATCTCAGTGCCTACATTTATTATCGGTGCTGTCCTTGTATATGTAGTGGGCTTTGAGCTTGGATGGTTCCCAGTAGCTTTATGGCGCGGGCCATCTTATATGGTATTACCAGTGTTAACCTTGGCTGCACAACCGATGGCATTTATTGCTCGTTTAACGCGCAGTGGCTTATTAGATGTGTATCAACAAGAATATATTCGTACTGCTCGTGCGAAAGGGTTAGGTTCTTGGACTATTTTGACTCGTCATGCCTTAGGCAATGCGATTCTACCAGTTATTACGTATTTAGGCCCATTGGCGGCGAGCCTCTTAACAGGTAGCTTTATCGTAGAAACGATTTTTGCCATTCCTGGCCTTGGACAGTATTTCGTAACATCTATTTATAACCGTGATTACACTGTTATTTTGGGCATTACGATTTTCTATAGTGCGCTAGTAGTATTTCTTAATATTCTAGTGGACATGATTTATCCGTTAATCGATCCACGTGTTACAACAGAGGAGGGGACAGATGAATAAGGAAGATTTTTTACCTATTGAACGGGCCCCTCAAGAAGAACTGACTAGTTTTATTAAACGCCCTAGTAAATGGGAGCGTTTCAAGGTGAATCGTTTGGCTGTAGTAGGGGCAAGCATCATTTTGGTGATGATTGTATTGGCCATTTTAGGCCCCCTTATTTCACCTTATACGTATGCGGATCAATCCTTAATCGATGCGAACCAAAGTCCAAGCTTTAGTCATTGGTTTGGTACTGATACATTAGGTCGCGATATTTACACGCGCGTTATGTACGGTGCTCGCATTTCCTTGACTATTGGTTTTGTAGCTGCCTTTATCAACCTTGTAATTGGCGTTACTTACGGTGGTATTGCAGGTTACTTGGGCGGCAAGGTTGACCGTATCATGATGGGTATTGTAGATGTTTTGTACGGTATTCCACTCTTGTTATACGTAATTTTGTTAATGGTTGTACTAGGCCCTGGCCTTACATCTATTTTCGTAGCATTAGGCATCGCGTACTGGCTCAATATGGCCCGTATTGTACGTAGTCAAATTTTGAAAGTTAAAAATGAAGAATACATCATTGCTGCTGAAGCGATGGGTATTCCTAAGCATCGCATTTTATTGCGTCATATTTTGCCAAACTGTGTTGGTCCAATCATCATTACCTTAACATTGGCCATTCCAGAGGCTATTTTTACAGAAGCATTCCTTAGTTTTATCGGTTTAGGTGTAAATGCACCTATGGCGAGTTGGGGCGTACTAGCTTCTGAAGGGATTAGTAGCATGCGCTCTTATCCATTCCAATTGATTTTCCCTGCTGTTGCCATTAGCGTTACCATGCTTGGTTTTGCGTTCCTTGGCGATGGTTTACGTAATGTGTTAGATCCTAAGGAAGGAGATAGATAATGAATAACGCAATTGTTGATGTGCGTAATGTGTCCATTACCATCGATACCTTCCAAGGCCCTTTACGGGTTATTCGCAATCAAGATATCTCCTTACAACCAGGTGAGATTTTAGGTATTGTTGGGGAATCTGGCTGTGGTAAATCTGTGTTAGTTAACTCCTTAATGGGTTTACTACCATATGGTAAGACAAAAATTAAAGCGGATTCATTTATGATTGATGGCAATGATTGCCTTGAATTCACTGAAGATGACTGGAATGAATTGCGCGGTACTACCGTTGCCATGGTATTCCAAGATCCGATGACCTCTTTAAATCCAATTATGACGATTGGTGAGCAAATGTATGAGGTTATCCATCGTACTAATGCCTACGGTGAAGATTACGATGAAAGAGCTATCGCTATCGATTTATTGAAGAAGATGGGCCTTTCTACACCAGAAAGACGTTTATCTCAATATCCTCATGAGTTAAGTGGCGGTATGCGTCAACGCGTTTGTATTGCCATGGCTGTAGCTGGGCGTCCAAAGATTTTGATTTGTGATGAGCCTACAACAGCCCTTGATATTACTACAGAGGCACAAATTTTACGGCTTATGCAAACATTAGCCGTAGAGGCGGGCATTGGTATTATCTTTATTTCTCACAACTTACGCGTTATCGCTCAAATTTGTGACCGCGTTATGGTTATGTATGCAGGTAAATGCGTTGAGTCTGCTACGGTTGAAGGTCTCTTTAACGAACCTCGTCATCCCTATACGTTAGGTTTGTTATTAGCATTGCCGCAAGGTAAATGGCATGGTGAGCTAAAAGCCGTTGAGGGTCAACCGCCAGATCTATTTGATTTGCCTCGGGGCTGTGCATTTAATCCGCGTTGTAAATGGGCTATGCGCATTTGTGGTAATCGCATACCTACGGTTACAAATGTTGGTGAGAATCATCAATTTACATGTTGGTTAGCTAAGTTGGAGGGACTTTAATGAGTTACGTATGGGAGACTGACAATCTCGTTAAAGAGTTCACCCTGTCAGGCGGCTTGTTTAAGCCAAAACACACGGTACACGCTGTACAAGGCGTGAGCCTATATCAATCACCAGGGGAAACCCTTGGTATCGTAGGTGAGTCTGGATGTGGTAAATCTACTTTCGGTTACACTTTGATGGGTTTACATCAAGCTACATCTGGCTCCATTTATATGAATGGTCGTCATATTAATCCTTATGTAGATAGAAAAGCTGTTCATCCAGTGATGCAAATGGTATTCCAAAATCCTTACGCATCCCTCAATCCACGACTTACGGTGAATGCTATTTTAGAAGAGCCTTTAGAGCTAGATCCAAAGTATACACCTCGTGATCGCGTTATTCGCGTAAAAGAGGTGCTTGACCAAGTTGGATTGAATATGGCCTTTGGTGAGCGTTACGCTCATGAATTATCTGGTGGTCAACGCCAGCGTATCGGTATTGCAAGGGCTCTAATTATGCAGCCTCAGTGTATCATTTGTGATGAACCGATTTCTGCACTAGATGTATCAATTCAAGTGCAGATTATGACATTGCTTGAACGTTTACAAGAACAATATGGTATTTCGTACCTCTTTATTTCTCATGATTTAAACATGGTGCGCTACATTAGTCATCGCATGGTTGTTATGTATTTAGGGGCTGTTATGGAAGAAGGTCCAGCATTAGACTTGTATGAATTTCCGCAGCACCCATATACTCGTGCCTTGACGGCCTTGAATGGTCCAGTTATGCCACATGCACCTATTGGAGCGCCTCTAAAAGGGGACCCACCAAATCCACTAGATCCGCCAAAAGGCTGTTTGTTTAGTGGTCGATGCCCAGAAGCGGAAGGTCGTTGCTTTACAGAGCGTCCACCACTTCGCGATTGGGCTGATCGCCGCATCGCATGCTGGCACATATAATGGGAGAATAGTATGGAAAAACTAATTGTTGGCAAGTCCTTGGAAGATCAACTTGATACGGTTATTAAAGAAATGGCACCTACAGGGAATATATCCTATGTAGTATTGCAATTTGATGATGAAGAAGAACCGACACTTATCGCATCTAGAGGTGAAAAGACAGTTCATTCTAGTGCGAGCTTGATTAAGGTGCTCATCATGGAATATGTCTTTCATTTAGCTCGCACTGAGCAGTTGGATCTTAATGATACGGTACCTTTATCTAAAACGCCGCGCGTTGAAGGTGGTGGGGCACTGCAAGAGCTGGTAGGTAAACATAGCTTTACGTATCTTGAGTTATGCCGTCTCATGATGGTTCTCAGTGATAATATGGCGACGAATTTGCTCATTACTGCACTTGGTATGGAAAATATCAATGCTCGAGCAGAGAAACTCGGTGTTGATGAAATGGAGCTAAATCGTATGATGATGGACTTTGATGCGTTAGCTGAGGGCCGAGATAATCGTATGACTGCTTTGGCCTTAGCTCGTCTTTATAAACACATTTTTGAATATCGTGATAGAGACGCGTATGGCCGTGAAATGTGGAATATTTTAGGGCGCCAACAATTCCGTGATATCTTGCCATTTTACTGGGGCGAAGGCATACGCTTTCACCATAAAACAGGTTCCCTAGATCGCGTAGAGCATGATGGGGGCGTGTTAGAAACATTTAGAGGTCATTTCTGCTTTATTTTGTTGATGAGCGATATTGATAATGACCGCGGTAAAGAGTTAGGCGCTCAAGTAGGGCGCATCATGAAAGAATTTGTAGAGGAAGCATTGCCATGATGGATAAACGAAATTTGTTAAAACTCATGGTCCTGGCTCTAGGGGTTAGTGTGCTCTTGTTTGTATTTGGTTATCCTCGTGGGGAGCAACCGATTGATGAGCATACTATCCGCTATGTTATTGAGCAGGAACCATCCACATTGGATCCCGCAAAGTCTACTACCTCTCCGGAGGCTACGGTTCAACTTCAACTATTTGATGGTCTAGTTCGTCTTAACGATGAAAGTGAACCAGAAGCAGCACTTGCAAAAAGCTGGGAAATTTCCGATGATGGTCGTGAGTATACCTTCCATTTACGACCTAATTTGAAATGGTCTAATGGAGAGCCTTTAACGGCTCATGATTTTGAATACGCTTGGAAACGCGTATTAGACCCTGAAGTCCATGCGGACAATGCATATATGTTATATGTATTAAAAAATGGCGAAGCCTTTAATAATGGTGATGCCAAAGCTGAAGATGTTGGTGTTAAGGCTATTGATGATGATACATTAGTGGTTACCTTAGAAAATCCAACAGCGTATTTCTTAAAATTATTAGCGTCTCATAGCTACTATCCAGTAAGTCAAAAAGCTGTAGAGGCTCATGAAAACTGGGCTGCCAATGCAGATACATTTGTGTCTAATGGTCCGTATCGCTTATTATCTTGGAAACATAACGGGGAAATGGATTTTGTTAAGAACCCGAATTACTGGGATGCGGATTCTGTAAAAACAGAAAAAATGAACTGGCCTATTAGTGAATCCCAAAGCACACGCCTTACATTGGTTGAAGGTGGTGAAGCTGATATGACTGTTGAGCCTCCTGTAGCAGATCAAAAACGCTTAGAAGAGGCTGGTCTATTACATATTGGACCTATGCTTGGTAACTATTATTACGTATTTAATGTAAAGGCTGAACCTTTTACGGATCCTGAGGTGCGTAGAGCTTTCTCTATGGTTATCAATCGTGCTAACATTGTTAACAATATTGTTCGCGGTGGTAAAGAGCCTGCGTATGCATTTGTTCCATATGGCATGCTTGAAAGTAATGGCCGTGACGATTTCCGTGAAGCTGGTAGTTATCTGGTTTACGAAGATGTAGAGCAAGCTAAAGAAATCTTGAAAAAGGCTGGATACGATAAGAATCATCCATTGCCGCCAATTACGATTTTGTATAATACAAGTGAATTACATAAAGCAATTGCTGAAGCAGTACAAGATGCATGGGTAAATGCATTTGGTGCAGATGTGCGTTTACAAAATCAAGAGACAAAAGTATTCTTAGCTGATCGCGAAGCTGGTAAATATCAAGTAGCTCGTGCTTCTTGGGTTGCTGATTATAGTGATCCACAAAACTTCTTGGAAGTATTTTCTGCTGAAGATAATGATAGTCAGTACCATAGTGAAGACTATAACGAGTTAATCGCTCGTATTCGAACTACACCAAATGGGGCTGAACGAGATGCATTGATGCACAAAGCAGAACAGATGATTTTTGATGAATCTCTTGTCATGCCGTTGTACTTTACAACACAACCTTATGTAACGAACGGAACGATTCAAAATTATTTCTGGACTACATTGGGCCTTGTTGACTTTAAAAAAGCATACAAATAAGATACACTTAAGACGTACACTATGTGTACGTCTTTTGTTGTATTTTATGAGGATATATGAACTGGATTGAACCAAAACGTTTAGCACCGGGCATGACCATAGGTGTTATGGCTCCTGCTAGTGCAAGCGATGAAGATTTACATAAAATAGAAGAAATTTGTACCTCAAAAGGGTATAAGGTACTTTGGGGGGACAGTGTACATCGTAAGGGTCTTTATGGTGGTACTCCTGAGGAGCAAGCTCAAGAGTTCCAATATATGATGACTACAGCCCCTTGTGATGCGGTACTGGCCTTGCGTGGTGGATATGGTACGATGCGCTATTTAGAACAATTAGATTATATAGCGATTCGTAACTATCGTAAGGCTTTTATTGGCTATAGTGATTGTACGGCACTTCATATGGCTATCAACCGATATAGCCGGCTTATTACGTATCATGGTCCCATGGGAGTAGATTTTAAGCCTGAACGAAAAGCAGATATTGATGCCTTGTTTAATACCTTAGAAGGTAAATTACAAGTCATTGAACCATTACCTGAACCACCTCGTGGTGCCATTGGCACTGAGCTTGGTGATGGGGTCCTACGAGGTGGTAATATGACAATGCTATCTATGCTATTGGGAACACCTTATTTTATAGAGGATGAAGCATGGGAAGATACCTTGCTATTCATTGAGGATGTTGGGGAGGCTCCTTATAAGCTAGATCGCATGTTGCAACAATTTCGTCTCAGCGGTTTATTAAGCCGTATTAAAGGTTTAGTTATCGGTACTTTTACAGATTGTGAAGGCGACGAAGATGAAAGGGATTATGATTTAGGCTATGAAGCGTTACGCTATATGGAGGAAAATCGGAATCCTGATTTACCAGAACCTTTTGTGTGCTACGTGCCAACAGGCCATGGCTCGCCGCATCAAACCTTGCCATTAGGAGCAACCATTAGTTTTAGATATATTTCTAATACCATTATCGTTCATCCTTATACGAAATAGATAGGATATTTAAATTTATGACATTACAAGAACGAGAGGCCCGTGCCTGTGCCATTATAGATAGTATGGCTGCGGAATTGCGCGATGTCTCCTTATATTTACACCATAATCCAGAATTGGGCTTAGACGAGCATAAAGCTGTTAAGGTCATTAACCAATTCTTAGAAACACATAATTTTACATCTCAAGTAGGGCTCACTGATCTTCCAGAGCTACAAACGGCGTTACGAGGTGACTATAATGGTACTGCACAGTACAAAATGGCCTTTTTAGGAGAATATGATGCGTTACCAGAACTCGGTCATGGTTGCGGACATAATCTTATCGCTATGATGAGTTTAGGGGCGGCTATTGCCTTTAGTCAAAGTGCACCGGAAACGTGGGGCACGACCTTCTTTGGTTGCCCTGCGGAGGAAACTATTGGTGGTAAAGTATACATGGCAGAGGCTGGTTTATTTAAGGGCTATGAAGCGGCGCTAATCATTCACCCCGGCGGTGAAAATGAGGTGGGAGGTACATCATTAGCGACGCATCCCCTAGAGGTTACCTTCCATGGGCGCTCCTGTCATATCGCATCGCTCACTGATTCTGGCATCAATGCCTTAGATTGTGCTGTAGATCTGTATCAAAGCGTTAAAGAGTTAAAGAAAACCTTCCCTAAAGGTGCTATTGTAGGTGCTATCTTTACCGAAGC
>FLSG01003589.1_pt1 | contig 12255 bp, 11 predicted proteins | sample 1550511 | NCBI WGS metagenome assembly FLSG01 (sample SAMEA4031768, study PRJEB14383) | metagenome | biome: human; feature: oral; material: saliva | place: Philippines | collected 2014
TTTTAGCGAATATTTATCTGGATAAACTGGATAAGGAATTAGAAGCAAGAGGATTACATTACGTTCGTTATGCGGACGATACAGACATTTTTGTCAAAAGCAAGATGGCCGCCAATCGTGTGATGAAATCTATTACAGATTGGATTGAAAGAAAACTATTCTTGCAAGTCAATGTCACAAAAACCAAGGTCGTACGACCGACACAAAGTCAATTTTTAGGATTCACTTTTTGGAAGAACCAAAAAGGCTGGCAGTGTAAACCGAGCAAAGTTAGTAAAACGAAGCTCTATGACAAAGTCAAAGTCGTCCTTAAAAGGAAACACGCCGTGTCGCGACCTCTAGCTGTGACATTTACAAAACTAAACCAAACCATAATAGGATGGATTAATTACTATCGTATTGGTAATATGAAAACTTACCTAGCGAAGTTTGGCCAATGGTTACGACATAAAGTCCGTGTCATTATCATTAAACAGTGGAAACTTCCGCAACGAATCTATACGAATTTACAACGATTGAACCGGCTTTTCAAGTGTCATTTCAAGAAAGAAGACATTTATAAGGTCGCTAACTCTAGGTTAGGCTGGTATAGAAAATGCGGCATGGACGTTGTCAATTTTACACTAAGCCCGAGAGTTTTAGCCATCAAGAAAAAGGATCGACCTGGCTTGGTCAATCCTTTAACTTACTATCTAAATAAAGCGTGAATAATACAAACGTAGCGCCGTATACGAGAACCGTACGTACGGTGCGACGGGAGGGGCGGAAATTTATTTCCCCTCTACCCTATTTTTAATTTTAAACAGATAAAATAGACAATAAAAAGTGTTGAATAAATTTTTGTTTCACGTGAAACATATTTTAGCTGCTAATGCTTATTAAAATGAAGCTAAATCTTGATTTTAGAACCAAGGAGATAAGTAATGAAAATAAACTTACTTTTTTCAATTGATGATCAATTTGTTGAACAAATGAAGACTACTTTGTTTTCTATTTACCAAAATACAGATGCTAGTCATCAATTTACAGTTTACGTTTTACAAAAAAAGTTGCTAGAACAAAATGAAGCAATAGAGAATTTTTGTACTAAATGGGGAATGAACTATGTTCCACTTGTGATTGGTGATGATTCTTTATTTGAGTATGCTCCAGTTTCTTCACGTTATCCAGAAACCATTTATTATCGATTAATGGTACATAAATTTCTTCCTCATAGTGTAGACAAAATTCTTTATTTAGATGCAGATATTCTTTGTATCAATGACTTCTCAGATCTGTATCAGCTTGATCTCAAAGAGTATTTGTATGCAGCAGCAAGCCATAAAAAACTGACGAACATGACGAAAATGATCAATCAAGTACGATTAAAGACTTATGAGGCCGAAGGGTATTATAATTCAGGTGTTTTACTAATTAATGCTAAAAAAGCACGAGAAGAGGTTCAAGCGGAGGCTATTTTTCGTTTCATTAAAGAAAATCAGTACAATCTTTTATTACCTGATCAAGATATTTTAAATGGGTTATACGGAAATAAAATTTTGCCTATTCCAGACGAAATTTATAATTATGATGTAAGAAAGAATGCTACTTATGATGCAATTAGTATGGGAGAATGGGATTTAGACTGGATTACCCGCAACAGTGTTTTCTTACACTTTTGTGGAAGAGACAAACCTTGGGAAGACAAATATCGTGGCCGTTATGCTGCTTTGTATAAGCATTTTTGGTATAAAGCAAAGAATGAATAATATAAGTACACTTGTTTTTAATGCAAGTGTATTTATTTGTAAAAAGAATAACTTTTAGATAGTTAATGGCAGTTTTTTTCTGCTATTAAAAAATTAAAAAGCTTTTGTAAAAGACTACCAAACTATTGCATAGCTAGCTATTTTGCGTTACAGTAGAGGATAGCTCGTGAAACATTTCTGTTTCACAAAAGAAAGGAAATCCTATGTTAGCTGAAGAATTTCAACAAAAGCTTTATCAATATCATATTGAGTTGTCACAAAAACAAATGGAGCAATTTGAACATTATTATAAGCTTTTGATAGAATGGAATCAGAAAATAAATCTTACTGCAATAACGGATAAAAATGAGGTATATTTAAAGCATTTTTATGATTCAGTGGCGTTAGCTTTTTCAGTCAAGCTGGATAAAAAAGCTTCTATATGTGATATCGGTTCCGGCGCAGGTTTTCCTAGTATTCCTTTAAAAATTGTTTTTCCTGAATTAAAAATAACCATTGTTGACTCCTTAAATAAAAGAATCAACTTTTTGTATACATTAGTTAAAGAACTAGGGCTAACAGAAGTTTATTTATTTCATGATCGAGCAGAAAATTTTGGCCAAGATTTAAAGAATCGGGCTTCTTATGATTATGTGACTGCAAGGGCAGTTGCACGTTTGGATGTTTTATGTGAACTTTGCTTGCCGCTTGTAAAAAAGAATGGTTATTTTTATGCTTTAAAGGCTGCCAAAAGCCAAGAAGAATTGACTGATGCTAAAAAAGCAATAGCAACTTTAGGGGGTAAATTCATAGAAGATAAGCAAATTTATTTACCTAATACACAAGATGAGCGAAATATTTTGGTCATTGAAAAAACAAAAGAAACCCCTAAAAAATATCCAAGAAAACCTGGCTTACCGAATAAAAAGCCTATAAGATAAAATTTTAAAGGCAGTGATGGGAGGAAAACCTTCTTTTATCAGCCTCTAATAGAGGAGGAAAGTTTAATGGTTCGTATTATTTCCGTAGCTAATCAAAAAGGTGGCGTAGGAAAATCGACTACAGCGGTTAATCTAGGTGCTTGTCTAGCTTACCTAGGTAAAAAAGTTTTACTGGTAGATATTGACGCACAAGGAAATGCCACTAGCGGCGTGGGTATACGAAAACCCGATGTGGTACAAGATGTGTATGATGTATTAATTAATGAAATTAAGTTAGAAGACACAATTTTACCTAGTTCCCGAGCAAATTTGGATGTCGTACCGGCAACGCTTCAACTTGCTGGCGCAGAGATTGAACTAACAGCGATGATGGCTAGAGAGTCACGTTTGAAAACAGCGATAGATGAACTTAAAGAACAATATGATTTTATTTTAATTGATTGTCCACCATCACTAGGGCATTTAACGATTAATGCCTTTACGGCAAGTGATGGCATTTTGATACCTGTTCAGTGTGAATACTATGCTTTGGAAGGTTTAAGTCAACTATTAAACACTGTTCGTTTAGTACAAAAGCATTTTAATCCTGAATTGGAAATTGAAGGCGTCTTATTGACGATGTATGATGCCCGTACCAATTTAGGGGTAGAAGTTGTAGAAGAGGTTCGTCGTTATTTCCAAGAAAAAGTTTATCACACGATTATCCCAAGAAATGTCCGTTTATCTGAAGCACCCAGTCATGGTTTATCGATTGTTGATTATGACTTACGTTCTAAAGGTTCTGAGGTCTACCAAGCACTAGCAAAGGAAGTGTTGGCTCGTGAAAAAGCAAAATAAAAGTTTAGGTAAGGGTATAAATGCCTTGTTTCAAGACCTTTCGGATATTGAAGAGGTCGAAGCAACGGAAAAAATTGTTGAGTTATCCTTGAATGAATTACGGCCGAACCCTTACCAACCACGAAAAACATTTGAAGAAAAATCATTACAAGAATTAGCAAATTCGATTGAAAAATCAGGTGTTTTTCAACCAATCATTGTACGTAAATCAAAGGTAAAGGGCTATGAAATTATTGCTGGTGAGCGCCGCTTCCGTGCTTCCAAGTTGGCTAAAAAAGAAATGATCCCAGCAATCGTTCGTGACTTTGACGAAGAAGCAATGATGCAAGTAGCTGTTCTAGAAAACTTACAAAGGGAAGATCTGAATCCTTTAGAAGAAGCAGAAGCCTATGAAATGTTAATGAACAATCTGCATTTAACGCAAGCTGAAGTAGCTGAACGTTTGGGAAAAAGTCGTCCTTACATAGCGAATTACCTTCGTCTTTTAACTTTGCCAAAACTAGTAAAAGAAATGGTACAAGAAGATCGCTTATCGATGGGTCAAGCCCGGACTTTACTGGGTTTAAAAAATAAAGAGCAGATGCTAAAACTTGCTAACCGTTGTGTAAAAGAAAACTTGACTGTACGACAACTAGAACAGTTAGTGGTCGATGCAAATGAAGCAAAAGATAAAAAGAAAGTACCTCGTGTGGTAAAAGAAAAACCTTACTATCTAAGAGAAAGTGAAGATCGTTTAATGGATAAGTTTGGAACGAGTGTACAGATTAAAGAGAAAAAAGGTAAAGGGAAAATTGAGATTGATTATTTGTCTCAAAATGATTTAACACGTATCTTGGACATTTTGAATATTCACTTTGATGAAGAATAATAAGGAGAATGCTTATGTATGATCTAGGAGATACTGTAGAAATGAAAAAGCCTCATGCTTGTCAAACAAATCGTTGGCAAATTATCCGTATGGGCGCTGATATTAAAATAAAATGTGAAAATTGCGGACATATTGTCATGATGACACGCCGTGAATTTGAAAAGAAAATGAAAAAAGTTATAGAAAAGAAAAAGGAAGAGTGAAATTAGATGGCATTGACCGCTGGAATCGTAGGATTACCTAATGTAGGGAAGTCTACTTTATTTAACGCAATTACAAAGGCTGGTGCAGAAGCAGCGAACTATCCGTTTGCCACGATCGATCCTAATGTAGGAATTGTTGAAGTGCCCGATTGGCGTTTGCAACGTTTAACGGATTTATTTCAACCTAAAAAGACAACGCCTGCAAGCTTTGAATTTACTGATATTGCAGGTATCGTTAAAGGAGCAAGTCAAGGCGAAGGTTTAGGAAATCAATTTTTAAGTCACATACGTCAAGTAGATGCTATCTGTCATGTAGTACGTTGCTTTGATGATGACAATGTTACCCATGTTGATGGAAGAATCGATCCTTTGGCTGATATTGAAACAATCAATTTAGAATTAATCTTGGCCGATTTAGAATCTGTTAATAAACAATATAACCGTGTTGAAAAAGTAGCTAAGACAAAAGATAAAGCAGCGATGGCAGAATTAGCAGTTTTAGACAAAATCAAGCCGGTTTTAGAAGCAGGAAAATCTGTTCGCACAATTGAATTTTCAGAAGATGAACAAGCGATTGTTAAAGGCCTATTCTTATTGACGGCTAAACCTGTTTTATATGTGGCTAATGTGGCAGAAGATGATGTTCAAGATCCAACAAGTAATCAATACGTTCAAAAAGTACAAAATTTTGCTGCTACTGAAAATGCTGAAGTTATTACTGTTTGTGCCCAAATTGAAGAAGAGATTGCTGAATTAGATGATGAAGATAAAGCAGAATTTTTGGAAGATTTAGGTATTAAGGAAAGTGGTTTAGATCAATTGATTCGCGCATCATTTAATCTATTAGGTTTAGCAACCTACTTTACCGCTGGGGAGCCCGAAGTTCGTGCTTGGACCTTCCATAAAGGAATTAAGGCACCCCAAGCAGCAGGTATTATTCATTCTGATTTTGAACGTGGCTTTATTCGTGCTGAAACGGTGTCTTTTGCTGATCTTGATAAGTATGAAAGTATGCATGCAGCAAAAGAAGCTGGTCGTGTTCGGCTTGAGGGCAAAGATTATGTTGTTCAAGACGGTGACGTTATGTTATTCCGTTTTAATGTATAATAAACTGCCAATTTATAAATAAACTATGTTAAAATAATTCTTGTCAAATGCTTGTTTACCAGGCAAGAAGGGAGAAACGACGAACATGGAAGCAGAAAAACTGCGAGAATACGTTGCCCAAAACCGTGAATGGGAGAAACAACTAACAAAAAGAAACCAACAATATATTTTTGATTTAAACAAAGCACTTGATGCTGCGAATTTACCAGAAGAAGAAAAAGTACAAGTCTTACATGAAATGTTGCCAGTGTTGGTAAAAGAGCAAAAAGACGGTCGAACCGCGCGTCAACTTTACGGAACAGTCTCAGAACGCACGGAAGCTATTTTAGCTGAACCTAGCAAAGTTGAAAGCTCCAGGCCTGTTTTGATGTGGGTAGATAATACCTTGCTTATCTTAGGGGTATTTGGTTTAATGATGGGGATCATAGGAGTGCTTTCTTCACAAAACAACCAAGTTTACGGCATTGTCACATTAATATTAATGGCAATGGTTGGTGGTTGGGTCTTTTATTTGATGTATAAATACATGTATCAATATGAGCGACCAGGAGCGGACAAAAGTAAGCGACCTAAATTATGGAAATCGATATTGATTTTAATAGGTTCTTTTTTCGTATGGACCGCTGTGATCTCTTTATCAGCTTTACTTCCAGACGTGATCAATCCGGTTTTAGATCCATTCTTTTTAGTTATCATTGGTGGTGCTTCATTGTTACTTCGTTATTATTTAAAGAAGAAATACAACATCATTGGCAGCTTATCAATGCCTAAAAATAAGTAAAAAACTTGTAAAATAAACTTTTTTAATAAATTATCCGAACTATAGTGAGATTATCCTTGTGTCTTAAGGTCTTTGTCGTAAGCTTGCGACAATTTAAAGTCTTATCAAATATAGTTCGGATATTTTTGTCTTTTTCTTATATCACAGTATGTTTCTTATTGTGAAGCTTGACTTCATGCATGTTTTTTGCTATTTTCATTAAAATATATTGATTTTATAAAATAAAGGAGTGTTATAACAAATGACTAATTGGGAAACTAAGTTTGAAAAAAAGGGAATAACATTTGATGATGTATTACTTGTCCCGCAAGAAAGTCATGTACTACCCAATGATGTTGACATGAAGGTAAAATTAGCCAAAAATATTCAGCTTAATATCCCGATTTTAAGTGCCAGTATGGATACTGTAACAGAAAGTAATATGGCTATTGCTATGGCCAGACAAGGCGGACTTGGTGTAATTCATAAAAATATGTCAGTTGAAGCACAGGCCGATGAAGTAAGAAAAGTAAAAAGGTCTGAAAGTGGTGTAATTATTGATCCATTCTTTTTAACACCTGAGCATTCAGTTTCAGAAGCAGAAGAATTGATGAGTCGTTATCGAATTAGTGGCATACCAGTAGTAGAAACGATGAAAAACCGAAAACTAGTAGGGATTATGACCAATCGTGATCTACGCTTTGTTACTGATTATTCTATCTCTATTGGCGAAATTATGACCAAGGATCATTTAGTCACAGCTCCTGAAGGAACTTCCTTAAAAGATGCAGAGAAAATTTTACAGGCTCATAAAATTGAAAAATTACCTATTATTGATGATAAAGGTAGCCTAAGCGGATTGATTACAATAAAAGATATTGAAAAAGTGATCCAGTTTCCTAATGCAGCTAAAGATGAACATGGAAGATTGTTGGCTGCGGCAGCTGTCGGGATCACTAGTGACACCTTTGAACGAACCCAAGCCTTATTAGAAGCAGGTGCTGATGCTATCGTTATTGATACAGCGCACGGCCATAGCTCAGGTGTACTGCGTAAAATTAAGGAAATCCGTGCAGAATTCCCTCAAACGACTTTAATTGCTGGGAATGTGGCAACAGCACAAGGAACAAAAGCTTTGTATGATGCAGGTGTCGATGTGGTAAAAGTAGGCATTGGGCCTGGTTCAATTTGTACAACCCGGGTCGTTGCTGGCGTAGGCGTACCACAATTGACTGCGATTTATGATGCAGCTTCTGTCGCTCGTAAGTATGGTAAGACGATTATTGCTGACGGAGGAATCAAATTTTCTGGTGATATTGTAAAAGCTTTAGCTGCTGGCGGTTATGCGGTAATGTTAGGTAGTATGCTTGCGGGAACAGAAGAATCACCAGGTGAATTTGAAATCTATCAAGGTCGACGTTTTAAAGCTTATCGAGGTATGGGATCATTAAGCGCGATGGAAAAAGGCTCAAGTGATCGTTATTTCCAAGGTGGCGTCAATGAAGCAAATAAATTAGTTCCAGAAGGTATTGAAGGACGAGTTGCTTATAAAGGTAGTGCATCTGACATTATTTTTCAAATGTTAGGCGGATTAAAATCTGGTATGGGTTATGTTGGGGCAGCGGATTTGAAAGCTTTACGCGATGATGCTCAATTTATTCAAATGAGCGGTAATGGTCTAAGAGAATCCCATCCTCATGACATTCAAGTGACAAAAGAAGCCCCTAACTATTCAGTAGAACAATGATTCAATTTATTACAATAAGTAAAAGACGCGACAAAACGATGATGAATAATCATAACGTTGTCGCGTCTTTTTTGTTTATCCAATTTTAGTCATGCCGCCCATGTAAGGTACGAGAACTTCAGGGATCGTCACAGAGCCATCTTCATTTTGATAATTTTCTAAAATAGCAGCTACTGTACGACCCACTGCCAAACCAGAACCATTTAATGTGTGCGCATAATGGGGTTTACCTTCTGTATCGCGGTAACGGATCATTGCACGTCGCGCTTGAAAATCTTCACAGTTTGAGCAAGAACTGATTTCTCTATAAGTATTTTGTGCCGGGATCCATACTTCAAGATCATAAGTTTTTGCTGCGGAAAAGCCCATATCTCCTGTAGATAAAGTAATTACTCGATAAGAAAGTCCTAATTTTTGTAGGATAGACTCTGCGTCGGCTGTCATTTTTTCTAATTCATCATAAGAATGCTGGCTGTCGGAAAACTTAACCATTTCTACTTTGTTAAATTGATGTAGACGAATCAGTCCTCGAGTATCGCGGCCGGCACTCCCAGCTTCCGAACGAAAAGCTGGGCTTAAGGCAGTGAAATAGACTGGTAATTGACTTTCATCTAAAATCTCGTTGCTATAGTAATTTGTTAGCGGAACTTCAGCTGTTGGGATCAAAGTTAAGTCACTATCTTCTAACTGGAAGACATCTTCTGTGAATTTAGGAAATTGACCTGTACCAAACATCGCTTGACTATTTACCGCATAAGGAGGGATCATTTCTGTATACCCTTGATGGTACACATGTTGATCTAACATAAAATTGTATAGCGCACGTTCTAGACGAGCACCTAGTCCTTTGTAGTAAACAAAACGACTGCCAGAAACTTTTGCGCCTCGTTCAAAGTCGAGTATATTTAAGTTTTCACCGATGTCCCAATGATTTTTAGCTTCAAAAGAAAAAGTTTGAGTGTCACCCCATTTACGGACTTCTACATTGTCATCTTCATCTTTTCCGACAGGGACACTATCATGAGGAAGATTAGGTAAAGTTGTAGCGATGGTGTTTAATTCCTCGTCGATTTCAGCAATTTCTTTATCTAAAGATTTGATTTTGCTACCTACTTCACGCATTTCGGCGATTTGTTCAGAAGTATCCTCTTTATTACGCTTTGCTTGCGCAATTTTTTCAGAGACATCATTACGGTTTTTTTTCATTTCTTCTGTTTCCACTAATAAACTACGGCGTTTTTTATCTAAACGGAGAAATTCGGTTAGAGTTTCTTCTGGAACATCCCTCGTTTGTAATTTTTCTTTTACTTGTTCGAAATTCTCACGGATCATTTTAATATCTAACAATATTTTTTCCTCCTCAAAAATTATAAAATAAAAAAACTATTCCATCCTAAGCGAGTCTGCTTGGGACGAAATAGTTTGCTTCGCGGTGCCACCCAAGTTCGGCTAAATTGCCGCACTTGTCTCTTGTAACCAAAGAGTCAGGTTCTTTTTTTAAAAGAAACATTAAAAACTGGATTCTACCGTTTTCCTTTACTGATTCACACCTACCATCAGCTCTCTGAAAAGAATAAACGATATACTAGGTTTTTGCTTGTTGATATGATGTTTTTAGCATAGCTGAAAAACATTGTTTCGTCAACTAGAAGATTGATTATTACTAACTAGCGGCAAATGAATAATAAATGAAGTCCAATCAGGATTAGATTTGGCATAGATATAACCCCCATGTGAAGCAACAATACTTTGCGCGATAGCTAATCCTAAACCAGTCCCACCTGTCTCTTGTGAGCGTGATTCTTCTACGCGATAAAAACGATCAAATAAAGAATCTAATGATTGTTTAGGAATCATTTTGCCATTATTTTTCACTGAAATAACGGCTTCAGTGCTCGTTTTTTCAAGTTGAATAACTATTTTATCAGCACCTTCACCATATTTTAAAGCATTTGAAAGTAAATTATTAAATACGCGGACTAGTTTTTCTGTATCGCCCTCCATTTCAAGTTGCTGAGGTTGTGCAGTTGTTTCAATAGTAATTCCTTTATTACGTGCTTCAAGCTCAAAGTCAGCGGCCAGTTGTTCTATTAATTGAACCATATCAAAGGTAATTAAGTTGACCGGACTACTTGGTTGGCGAGCTTTAGTATACTCAAATAAATCATCTACCAGAGATTTCATCTGCTTTGTTTTGACAAAAGCAGTATGCGTATATTTCAATAGCTCTTCTTCTGAATGATACTGTCGGTCTTCAATCAGCCCCAAGTAACCTATGATTGAAGTTAAAGGTGTCCTGATATCGTGACTGATATTTGTTATCAGTTCATCTTTTGACTTTTCAATACGCCGCTCTTCTTCAATAGCAGTCACTGTACTATCTACTAAACCATTAATACTATCAACTAAACGCGCTAGGTCACCACGCAGTTCAAAAGGAATACGATGTCCATAATTTCCATTTGCAATATAATGAAGCTCGCTAATAATATGACGTTGTTGCATTTGATGGTAACGACGAATTAACCGCCAATATAAGAAAATAATATCTAAAATAAGTAAGACAGGAATTAAGAGATTTTTTCCACTAAGAAAGATATCTGTATTAAGATTTCTCACAAAACTTGTTCGTGATTCAAAAACTGCTTCGTTTAAAGCTGGTGTATTACTTATTATAGAAGAAAGCATCACCAATATTGCTATATTGACAATAATCAACAAAATAATTGTAACGATTGCTTCAACGAATAATTCACTAATTTCTTTTGAGGTAAGAATAACTTTGTTTTTTGGTTCTTTTTTATTTCGCATCGATCTTGTAGCCAACTCCCCATACGGTTTGAATGATTTTTTCTCCTCCAGTGGCTTCTTCAATTTTATCACGCAAGTGACTCACATGAACCATGACTGTTTTTGCCGAGACGACACTTTCTTGTTTCCAAACACGTTCAAAGATTTCATCAGCACTGAAAACACGATTTGGATGTGAAGCCAACAAGTAAAGAATACCAAATTCTAAAGCAGTTAACTGAATTTCTTTTCCGCCAATAGTTCTTACTTCATGAGAGTCCCGGTTAATAACCAGTGAACTAATTTCTAAAATATCAGGTTGTTCTGAAGATATTTGTGTTTGTGTTCTCCTTAGTAAGGATTTAACGCGAGCCATAACTTCCAATGGATTGAATGGTTTTGTCACATAATCGTCGGCGCCAGCGACTAAACCTTTAATTTTATCCATATCTGTAGTTTTAGCGGTTAATAATATGATTGGAATCTGCGACTCTTTCCTTAATGTTTTAACAATTTGCATTCCATCTAATTCTGGCATCATAATATCTAAAATGACCAGTTCTATATCAGAAAGAGTATGTATCTTGGAGAGTACTTCTTTCCCATCGTAGGCTACAATGGGTTCATAACCTTCATTGTGTAAATAGATACTTAATAATTCAACAATTTCTTTATCATCATCGGCAACTAATATTTTCATTTAGAGCCCTCCTTTTGTAGTTAAAGGTAATTCTTAATTACATTTTACCAAAAAACGAAACAATTTGATAAATTTATACTTATTCTTTAGAGAATAATAGAAATTATTTGTACGAGAATTTAAAAAAAGCGAACATTGTTATTCAAAGAGAAAGGATTTTAACCAATTTTTTTATTGAAAACGAACAAAAGTCAGCTCTGAAATAAAAGAAAGCGAAATAACTAGAAACGTTGGCAGAAAGACATTTTGTTGTTGACGAATCGTTATTTTATTGGTATATTATATTTTGTCTTCAGGCAAGCCATTATCTTTAAGTTAATGAAGAACAAGATATTTCTTTTTTTAAAAAGAAAGCTAAAATAAAATTTAGCTAACTTGTAAAAAGATATTGACAAAACCTTGTCGAATTGATAAGATATAAAAGTTGCTACGGCAACAAGCAGTAGACCTTTGAAAACTGAACAAAGCAAGCAAACGAACCAATGTGTCGGGCGCTTCTTTGAAAGAAGAAGCAACCAAGCAATAACGCGAACAACACGCGAGCAAAAAGTTGAAGAGCTAAGAACGATCAACGG
>FLSG01004926.1_pt1 | contig 12172 bp, 15 predicted proteins | sample 1550511 | NCBI WGS metagenome assembly FLSG01 (sample SAMEA4031768, study PRJEB14383) | metagenome | biome: human; feature: oral; material: saliva | place: Philippines | collected 2014
TGCCGACCTGCTGGCTACAGTCCGGACAATTGTCGCACAAAGACTGATGCCCCGAGCCGATGGGCATGGTCTGATTGTTGCCCGAGAATGGCTGCACTTCACACCGGAAATTGCCCGCCAATTAGGGGCTTTGCAGGACTTGGACCGGCTGGTACCGGCTATTCAGGACATGGTTCAAGCACACGGCCACAGTTTCAAGAAAGAGGGGCTGCGGCTGTATAAGGAAGGAATGGTTACGGAAGCTGTTCGGGACAAACTGATGCAGGAAGATGCTGTATAGCTTAATTTTTTGGATTTTGAGTGAAATAAGGATTGAAAAATATTTTTTTTTAAAATAAAATTTATTTTTTAATATATTTTGATATTTGTTGTGATGTTTTGTGGGCTGATTGCCACATTGCATCCGATTAGGTTGGAGGATGAAATGAGCGAAGGACGTTACCACTGGAGCAATACGTCACTCGATGCAAAATTTTTCGGTATTCCTGCATCTGCAGGCGTACCTTGGTTGTTGCTGCTGTTTTTCCCCAGTCTCACTACGATTGTAATTGCGGCAGTGGCGACGGCATTTTTTTGCTGGCTCCATTTTTGGAAAAAAATGTCCCCGATGGATTTACTGAAAAGAACCATCGTGTTCCTGACTGGGCGTACCAAAGGTACAAAAAATATTTTTAAGGATTGATCGATGAATACAAAGAATGTTGAAAATACCAAGCCTGCATTTGTCGGAATCGACGACGGCCACAGTGATGTGAAAGTTGTTCTGGAAGACGGGCGTGTTTTTAAATTTCCTACCCGTATCGCTCACGGAGGCTTCGTTGCAGACTTTCCGGGCATGGAAACTGCTACAACCGTATATGCCGTCGTCGACGATGCCAATCGTGAAACGTTATATACCACCCATCAGTTTTTACAGGATACGGAATGTATCGACATCCGGTTTGACGGGTATCCGAAATCGGATATGAATTTGGTTGTCGTACAAAATGCCTTGGTTAATGCCGGGTTTTCGGATAAGGAAGTCATTATTGCGACCGGCTTGCCGGTGCAAAACCATTATACGGCCGACGGGCACATAAACACCGAGCTGGTTGCCGATAAGGTTAAGAACTTGCAACGCCAAGTCAAACCTTCCGGGCAGGCAATGGCAAAGATTGTTAAGAGTTATGTGACAACAGAGGCCATTGCGACTTTTATTGATGCCATTATGACAATGGATGGGAAGAAAAGTGAGCTGTATGACCGACTGACAAGTGAAATTGTAGCCGTCTTGGATATAGGTGGAAAAACAACCGATTTTGCCGTCCTCTATGAAGGAGGGAAAATCGTAGATAAAAAACGTTTGGGATCCTTGACTTTGGGTATTCTGGAATTAAAAGATGAAATCAGTAATTATCTGCGCCAGCACTATAAGTTAAGCAGTATTGGAATCAGACATGTTGAAAGTCTTCTGAATACCGGCAAATTCCGATATGGCGGCAAGGAGTACGATCTTTCGCAAGAATTAAGCATTATGAAAGAGAAATTCGTCCGTCGTATTTTCGATAGCTTGGATCGGAAGCTCGGAGACCTTGGCGATGTTGATGCCATCCTGTGTACGGGTGGCGGAGCCGCATTACTCCGGGAACAGTTGTTGTCAAAATACGAAGGGCAGGCAGTTATCGTCGATGAACCCGAATTCTCCAATGCGCGAGGTATGTTAAAAACAGCCAAATTCATTATGAAGGGGGTTTAAGTGTCAGAGAACGAGTCTGAGAAAAAAGGATATAAAGGCAACCGGAAACGGGTTTTGATTTCTTTACGCACTGACAATGCCGATGATGCTGCATTGCTGGCTTTGCTTCATAGCGAGGAGGGGCAAGAATCAAACAGGGCAGGATTGTTGCGCAACCTGCTCTTACTGGGTGCATGTGCAGCCGACAGGAATCTGTAACCTATGTCATCCGATCGATATAAAACCCTCGTAAATGTCGGAAAGGGATGCTGATGGGCAGATCACAAAACCCCAATCACGCGCAAAGGGTGCGGATAGAAGTTAGCTGTTCGACCAAATTACATGCACGACAACTGCAAGAACTGGAGCAGTTGGGTCTTTCGGATGTATGGAACGATACATACCTGTGCAGAAATTATGTCATCAAGGGTTTGCAGCGGTTCCTATTTATGTGTGTTCATCAGGGTATTCCTTTGGGACAAGGGCTGATTGACTTGTCCGTCCGTGGCACACGTTTCGATGATGGTACGGTCTGCCGGAAGAGGGCTGCCGACTTGTGGGCAATGTTGCAAGAATGCGGAAATATGGACGGTTTTACAACGGAGTCCATGCAGCAGAAAAAAACAGTCGAGCCTCCTCAAGTTGAGTCACGGCAGGAAATCAACGGTGAGAACAAAAATAAACGTAAGCCAAGTCACCCGGAAGGTGGCTCAGATAGTTCGGAAGAGATCGACTGGAGCAGTTTTGCGGGTGTTGTCGGCGGTACATGATATTTATTTTAAAGATAAAAAATCATATTCAATACAGGGAGTTTTAAATGGCGGCACATAGCAATGGTAAGGGAGGAAATTCAAATGACCAAATTTTGCTGATTGCAATTTTTGCCTTGCTGTATATCGTGATTATGCTGATTTGGTTTTTTGCCCACGGAGAAATTGCCAAATGGTATACCTATTTCCGTTACGTTTTAGGCTACCCTTTATATTTTGTCGCTTCGTTGCCGGTTATACGCGATATTCCGATTTTGAATTACCCGTATCAGTATATTCAAAAGTATTGCAACCCTGAACCGGGGTTATTCGGTTCCTGCCGGGTTGATTTCAATAATTTTGCCTGGTCTGATATTTCAGACATGTCTTTACCGTGGAATCTGGGGTTTGGTGTATTGCTTATCTATTTTCTAGGTAAGGCATTCAAGGATGTCAACCAACGTCATCCCCAGTCTAATTTCTCCAAGGTCCATAACCTACAGAGTTTTATGCTCGAGCAGGAAAAGCTTTATCCTCACTTGGGGATTTTTAACAAAATGAATCTTATTCGGGAACCGTTGAATCATCCTTTGTACGGAATGCTGCTGACCAGTAAACAGTTTGCCGGAGTATATACGCTGGCACGGGAGAGTAGGGCGGAAGATTGGGACGGTCCGATGCCTGACGGCAGTTTTATTCCCGACATCAATCATGACCGACTTCTTGCAGCCCTGACCGCGCAGCTTGGCAATATATGGCAGGGATACAGTCAACTATCCGATACTGAGTTAGTCGTTTTTGCTTCGTTGTTGCCGCTTGTTGCAGCAACGGACGCGGGGATGTCCGATGAAGACTTTCATAAGGCGCGGGCCGAATCGGCAGCGATCAGGCACAAGGCTTGGCAGTTATTTGAAGCAGGTCAGAATATTACCCCTGAACAAGAAGCTTTAGGGCTTGATGAAGACGAATTGGCCAGTCTTTGGTTGTTGGAAACTGAGATAGATAGAAATCTGTTTCTACCGACAATCGAAAAGTATCGGAAAAACAGGATGGTTCAGCATATTACAGGAGGATACGCTTATGTCCGAACCATTATTTACGCGATGTTTGTCGAGGCAAGAAAATTGGGAGTCCTTGAGCCAGCCGATTACCGGTGGCTCCATTATCGGGACCGTTCGCTTTGGTGTGTCGTCAATAGTACGGGACGCGGCAGACCGTTTGCGGAGGCAGCGGCGGTACATTGTCACTATAACTATGAATTTGTCGCGGGAGAACCGCTGACCTATCCGCAAATCGAACAGGCAAAAGAAGCGGTTATCCAAGAAATACATACGTTTAAATTTCTAGATCGACATCTTTTAAAAGGCGATTACACACTTTGGCTCAAATGGCGGAGCAGTTCGATAGAAAAACTGTACCCTGGGATTGATATGGCGGCATTTGCCGAGAACTCGAAAAATATCCCTCTTTAGCGGCTAAAATTTTAGCGGCTAAAATTGCAATCAAAAGGAAATCTGATGAAACTGAAACAAAAATCCGGATTGGTGTTGTTTGCCGCAGGTCTTGCGGCGGGGACAGTATTCGGAACGAAATGGCTTGGATACGTTTCTCCTCCCGTCATGGCGGAGGCGGTCCAATCTGCACTACCTTCTGACAGTACGGATAACCGTATGCCGCCGCCGTCGGTTCTTTCGTTAGGTGAAATTGTCGATATGCGCGAAATGCCGGAAAACAATCTGACCGCATGGCTGATACGCGCTCCGAACGGCAGGCAGATGACATTTTATACGACTGCAGATGGCAAAAATATTTTCAGTGGCGCGGTGTGGGACTTGGCCACCAAGCAAAATATCAACCAAGTCTTCGATACTGATACTACTGTCGATACCGGAGCGAACAGTTCTGTCGGACAACCCGGTCAGGAAGTTATTCAAAAAAATGACGGCAGCTCACTGCTTGGCAAATATACAGGGCAGATACCCGAAGCCATTAAGGCTTTGGACAGCTTGGGCGGCCCCAAGATCGGGAACGGCGGTCCCGGTGAGACACTCTATGTCATTATTGATCCTCGCTGCCCATATTGTCACCAGGCTTATGATAGTCTGAAGCCTTATATGGATAAAGGGGTCACTATTAAATGGATTCCAACCGTTGCTTTGGGACAGCCAGAACAGGGGTTGCCACAGGCAAACGCAGTGCTACACGCGAAAACCCGGACCGAACTGGATAAAATCATGACTGATCCTAAAGCCTACCCACGCGCTTTGGAAGGAAAGGACGGGGAGGATTTGCAAAGAAACTTGAGTTTCATGTTCCAGGCATTCGAACAAAACGGCGGTCAGGCCGGAGTTCCGGTGGCATTTTTTGTAGACAAGAATACCGGACAGCCCAGAATGATGATGGGATTGAGCGAAGAAGCTGTCATTCAGACAATTTTAGGCAAACTATAAGGAATAATGATGCAACAGGAAATTCAAAACATACTGGAAACTTTCGAACCTTTGATCAGTATCTACCAGGATGGCGAACAAAAAATTATTTGTTTTGATTCCAACTTCCGTAACGATTTAAACCGTGAAGCAAAGACCAAAACCGTCAGTACGGAAGATAAGGACATTTCATTTAAAGTAGGGGAACCGGTGTTGAAAGATACCTATCCCGACGGGATGCAGATTGTCGAAGCCGACATACTGATTAGTGTCTCAGGGCATCAATCTGTTCTTCACCAATTGAATTTGGCTTTGCCTGCTGTATCGAAGAACGAGGATGGCTCTTTCAATCATATGGGGCTGTTGGACATCCGTATGATTTTGGCAGATAAAATAGCCGATGCGGCATCGGCCGCTCTGGAAAACTATTTTGGTACGGGCGGGCAATCATCCGTACACCCCAAAGAGAACAATTTACGCCATCGGGCGGAGGCTTTGAATGTATGGCGGCAATCCGATCCTGTTCCGGAAAAACCAACTTTATGGTCGGTTTTCGGTAGTTGGAAGCCTTGGAAAAAGGTGGCCGCGGTATTGACAGCAGGAGTGGTGTCGGTCGCTGTCGTTTCTGCTGCGATAAGTCTGCTTTCCACTCCCGCTGCAACCGATGCAGCCACGATCGCCCAGGCAAGCACCTCACCGGAGGCCACCAACGCACAAGTGGAATTGACCAGGGAAACACTGAAACAGATGGGACTCGATCCGGGCAAAGTACAGAGTGATTTGGGGTGTTTGGCCCATTGATCCTATGAAAGTAGGACAGGACAATTTTCTTGATTTTCCTAATATATTGCCCAGCGTGTCAAAACGTGGATATAATAATTTTTTAATTTAAAAAATTATTATTTTATGGCGGCAAAAAAATCGGAAGAATATAGGAAATGGCTGGATGGACATGCCCTGCTTGGCTCTGAAACCGTTGGAGACATTGATACCTTTTCCTTGTGGGTGGATACGGTCAGACAGATTTATGCCTGTGCCCGCCGCAAGACCGCATTGGTTACGCTGTTTTTGGTATCGAAAGACAGTTTGTCCGGTACGCTACCTATGTATGGTTTTGCCGAGGCAGAACCCAATCGTTTCGACTTCGAAACCGAGGAAAAATTGAAATCTGCCTATCGGCAGTCCGAATTGGTAATGTTTCTTGAAGCCTGTCTGTATTTGGGCATTTGGATCAGAAACATCGGAAAATTCCAGTTTGTACTGCCCGGTGGCGAAATAAAAAAGAGCGACGGAAGCAACAAAGTCCGTTCTTCAACACTCGACGTAGAACAACAGGTGGTTTTCACCAACAAATTGCATTCGGACGGGTTGGCCGTTCCAGCTACAGAAGTCAAAGAAATACAGGTCAGTTACCGCCATATACTGAAAAAATTTCATGAGATGTCGTTGGCTGAAAAAATCGTCCGTTCCATCCGTTCGGGAAGGGATAGACAAGGTGTTATGCACGATTACGACCTGCGTCCTGCAAAATTGGAACGTCTACTGAAAATGGCGGTGGAAGAAAAAGAATTGACAGAAGACGAAGCTGCCGAATTTTTGGAAACCCGGAGATCGAAATCTGCAAAATCCGTCAAACCTGTTGAACTGTATCTGACACAGGCCAACCTGAATTACGTTGGTCGGGTTGCAGACAGGGAATTTGGTGGCAATACCAATCATGCATTAAATGCCATGCTTGTTTTGTTATGCAAATTAGATGAAGAGAAAAATGGCGAATTTGTTTTCAATAAAGATGATGAGGACGGTTGATGTTTGAAACTGAATGGTCGGAAAACGATTCCGACGGAGAAAAGTTGGCTAAACATATATTGGGAATGGCTGCCTTCGTTCGTTGGGTAAATTCCTTCCCGCAGCATAATATTAAAACCGCCAGTGAGTCGGACAAAATTCTGTCGGATTATTTGGGCGGTTTTTTTGCTTTGAGTAAGGACGATGAAGAGGGTGTCCTATATCTCGGGGTACAGAAAGAAGAGGCAAAATGGATGAGTCTGCTGCCTTTCCATACGGCCAGCTTGGATATTGAGCGCGGTCAGTTAGGGCTATTGTGCGATGGTACTGATTTGGCCTATAAGAAACTTCAACCGATCAATATCATTATTCCTATATCCGACTTGTGGAAAATGGAACAGCTTGTCAATTTGAGAAAACTGGTCATGATAGGCATCTCTACAGACGGTGGAATCGTAGAGAACTTGCACGATGTCTCCGGCCGGCGTATCCCTTTATTCCACCAGTCGATTGCATCCGCGTCACGACTGCATGAAATCGAAAAGCGGCGTCTTGGGAACCCTTTATCTTCACTTTTTTGATTTTTTAAAGTTGTATTCCTGTGTGGTATTGCCATTCAAACGAAGGAATATCATACGGGACCTTTCCCTTTGAATCTGCCAGAGGCATGAATGATATGATGGAACCGATGAAGTCAAAACAAAAGGAAGAAGGCATGTATATTCTGCGCACAGGCAATAAAGTGGCGTTGAACCTTGTGATCGGCAGTAGAACGCTCAGATTAGCCGAATTCAAAGATTTTGATGTTGCCTATAATTTTGCCATGTCTATTCAGGCTAGGAATGAGGAGTTGAAAGTTTTTGTTGCATCCCCCTGAAACCGGACGACTAAAATTTTAGCGGCTAAAATTGCAAGATAAATTCGATTTCCCAATGTTCGGTAGATGAATTAAAAAATATTTTTAATCAATCTGGTAAAATTTCCTATGATACTATTTTGATTAACTCCGGGCTGCTATTCTTATATTTGATACCTTTGGCTTTAATCGCAGTCCTTGGTGAGTTTGGTTTCAAGTTGGTCAGAGACATGATGGTAACTCCGCCGACCCTAGTTTCATTGGAATATAGCGATCCTCCTACCTGTTAAAAAACCGGCCGCCAATTTGTATTGGCGGCCGGTTTTTTATATCTCCCGCCTGCAATTTGACAGCAGGTGGTTTTCATCGGTGTCTTATCCAAGGGAAGGGGAGTGAGTCTGATAATTCGACCGTCTTGGAGGAAGATGTTCGAAATGGTTTGCATCTTCTCCTAGGGTTTTCGGCACCGAGGCAGTCGCTTCTTCCATATCCTCACGGCTGTTTTCATATTGCCCGAATGCACGGCGGTAGTCTCTATTATCGGTATCGCCATAGCCGAAATCTTCCGTCAACGACGAATAGTTGCCTTTCCAATCGTTCAGGGCATGATCCATTTTCTCTTTGGCTGTTTTGGCCGCCGGCGAGTTTTCATAGGCTTCGTTGAAAACCTGTGAAATTTCGGGCAGATTCATGTCGGTATCTTTGTTGATACCGGCAATGACATCCTGTTCGGACATTCCGTTTTCCTCAGCGTACTCGCGGATTTTGTCGCGTACCCGGCTCATTTTTTCTTCCTGCCAAAAGTCCTCCAATCCGGTTTGGTAATCCTCTTGGGCAATACGCAGGTTTTCCAGTCGGTACAGCATACTGTCGGGCAGGCTGCTTTCTTCTCGGACCATTATGTTGGCAATACTGTCTGCAGAAATATCAGTTCCCCCTATGGTTAAACCGGCCACCCGGGAACGGTTGTTGGAGATTTTAAGAAGATAATCGGAATCCGTTTCTTTACGGTTGAGTGCAATCTCATAAACATTATTCCAGCCGGCTTTCAACTTGTTTAACCTGCCTGTGTCTAAAACGTGTCCCTCAAGCAGGGCGGAATAAGCTGTTTGACCGGGCAATGGGTTTTGGGAGTCGTACAATATTTCATTCTGCCTGTTGACAACCTGAACACGGTCAAAGAAACGTTCCCTTTCTCTGACCGTGTTACAGAAGCCCTCGAAAGCCGTCTGGTGGTAACTTTCTTCCAAGATACGGGGATTTTCAGACCCGCCGGAAATTTGGCTCTCGTACCGTTCGTAAATTCCCAGCAGGCTTTCTTCCGGTGAAGCGGATACGACACGCAGCTCGACTCTGTAACCATGATTCTTGAGTGCATCGGTGAAAACTGCTACATTTTGCGCATCCCGGAATGTGCCTTCTTCCAAAAAGTTGATACGACCGGAAACTACCAGTTTCCGTAAGGCGGCGACCAAACGTCCGGCATCCTTTTGCGTAACAGATGAAGGATATGCTATTCCGTTTGTCGGCAGCTCTTCCCGCATCCTGTCCGCATCGATATGGAGATAACCGCCCTGATTTTTCAGGAAGGAGCGTACAGATTTAGCCAGTCGGCTTTTACCTGCGCCCGGCTGACCTGCTACTAAAATGACTGTCGGGATTTCTTGTGATGAAATCCAAGCCTTCCGGTCATCGAAATACTCGTTCGATATTTCAATGACTTGCTTTTGAGATATTTCTTGGTATGTAGATTTCTTGACCATATCTATTTTCGTAGAACAGTTACTTCAGGGTTCAAAATCAGTTTGATTAAATCTTCGTCTTCAGGATCTAGTTCCTCCATCAAATGATCAATGGCCGCTTTTTTTCGTTTCAAAAAATCGATCAATTTTTGATTAGGCTTCTCTTTCTTTCGTTCATTGGATATTGCAGAAACCAAAGGCTGTTTACTTTGTCCGAGAATTTCCAGTGCAACTTCGTAATCAAAAAATCCCATTTTATTTCCTTTCCGAATGTTTGCAGGTGTTATCTGTGTTTGCTTCAAATTCTGCCAACATTTCGGCAAAACGGGTATCTTGCAAATCTTCGACTGAAACAATCATAGCGGCGGGTCTCCCATTTTTCATCAGCAGGACAGGTTCCCGTCTGACGGCATCGAGCAGACTGCCGAAATTGTTTTTTGCATGGGTTGAAGTCATTGTGCGCATAAAAAATATTCCTTTAATGTCTATAATGTCCATTATAGCTAAAATAGCCATTATTTTCAAGGTATTTTAATACAATGTAAGAAGGCGGTTGGAACACTTCCAACCGCCTCATTCAATCTTCATCAGATTTTTTATCAGGATCATGCTCCCTTTGCCATTTTTCCAATTCCTTGGCCACTTTTTTAGCCATCGGTGTGGTCAGCTTGGAATTTCCTTTGGAAACCGTATAAACGATATAGTACGGATAACGGTGTTTTTTTGCCCATGCGGCTAGGTTGTCAGGAAGCGGCTTGCTGTTTTCCTGATCGGAATTTTCTTTATCGACCAGTCCTAACTTTTCTGCAATTTCACGGGTTCTGCCGCGTTTGTTCTTTGTACGGCCGGTTACAACGCCGTGAACTGCCGCATAGGGATAACCATGCTCTTTGGCCCAGTTGGCAATATCGATAGGTACGCCGTTTACCTCGAAAACGGCAGATTGGTCATTTTCGTCCAGCATACCCAAGTCGATGGCAATCTGGCGGGCCTCACCGCGTTTGTTTTTCGTACGGCCGTTTAACACATTGAAGACTGCCGCATAAGTATAACCGTGCTCCTCCGCCCATTCCGCAATATTGAAATCAGGATCGTTTATCAGGGGGGAGTGTTTGAAACGGGACAGTTTCTGCCGGTTTCGCTTTTTCTTTTTCGTAGCCATCGGTGATTGTTACCATTCGTCTTGTGGGGCAAATCCGTCATCCGGTTCTTGTCTTTGATAATTCTCCGCATTGTTGAACAGTCCGCTGCGCGGAGTCTGTAGGGCGGATTTGTATTCTTGACGGACGTTGTCTATATTTTTGCCGACAACGGTAAAAATGGAGGCAGAGGCTTCGGATAGCTGGTTCGCCGGAGTGTTCAAATATCCGATCGCCTTTTCCTGCGTTGAATAGTCTAAACTCATCAGCATGGACCGAACGCTTTCCGCATGGGAGGATAAGGCATTTTCCCAATTTTGCGGATGGTCGGTCGAGTGGAGTTCAGACGTATGTACGACGGGCTGGGTTCCGACAAAATGCCGGGCAGCCAATTGGATATGACTCATTTGGATTCCTTTTTATTTTGATTACGTTTTCAAGCAATAAATTATGGAGACGGTGAAGCCAGATGCTGTCCGTCCGGATGGATTTCTTCCAGTGTTTGATTGGGCGAAGTCTGTATCTCAAGCCGTTTCAGTATTTTGTCTATATATTGTAAGTTGTGGTTCTGTACTGACCGGGTAAAAATATCTTGCAAATCTTTATTGTCTAGGGCGACTTCCGTAACGCTGGTACGGAAATTGTCGAACAATTCTTTACGCACAGCGGCTGAAACCTGCAAGGCATCCAAATATTCCAAAGTTTGGCCGATCTGTTCCATCAATTCACTGTCGCCCGCATTCAAACGGCCTTTAAATTCTTGTGATAATGCAATGCGCACACATCGGTTGGCACTGTTTAAAAAAACCGTTTCTGCCACAATGCCGTCCGATACGGCTTGTGAAGAGGAAGAATAAGCAGGGATGCCGGCCGTTTCGGGGGCAGCTCCTGTTTTCCAGACGGCTTGTGCGGCACGGATTTGTTTGTATTCAGCGTCCGATTCTGTTCCTTTTTCACGGAATATAGAATACAGGTCGCTGAAACCAATTTGTTCAGAAGACAGTTTACCTCTATTAAAACCCGAAAGGACGGCTCTGATGCCGTAACGGATTCTGGCAGCCGATTTGGATGAGACAGATGTCATCTTCGCTCCTAAACGGTTATTCCCTTGATATTTAGATCGAATCTGGGATTATATGGATGGGAAAACTCTAGTGTACGGGCAATAGGTATTACTGCCGGTATCGGGAAGTTCTGTGATATTAACATTATTAATTATCATATGTGGTTTTTTAATAAAAATTAAAAAATAAATTTTTTTATTGAAAAATGATAGAATAGGAAATTACGGAGAAAAAATCTCCGAACCGAATCCATTTTAACCGATTTAGGGGGTTTTGCAACATGGCCATGCCTTTTTCACCATGCGATACTGCAGCCAATTGTGATGATAAATCAGTGGCTGTATTAACGGAAATCTTCGGCGACGTGGTGACCAAATTGGTCGGTAACCAGCCGATAGGGGATGTCTCTTCCGGAGCCAATGTCATAGCCAGTATGCTGCAGGCGTTCAACAGCGGCGTATTGGTCTTGGGGGGATTGCTTTTGTTCTACATTACCGTAACCGGGATGGCGAATACAGCCAATGACGGGGAGGCAATGGGACAAAAGTGGTCAACGATGTGGACTCCTATCCGTATGGTGTATGGTGCGGGAATGCTGTTACCGACCGGTACCGGATTCAGTATCGTACAGTTGATTGTACTGATGTTTGCCTTATGGGGGGCAGGACTGGCCAATCTTGTCTATAAGGCA
>FLSG01003827.1_pt1 | contig 12001 bp, 10 predicted proteins | sample 1550511 | NCBI WGS metagenome assembly FLSG01 (sample SAMEA4031768, study PRJEB14383) | metagenome | biome: human; feature: oral; material: saliva | place: Philippines | collected 2014
CATCTATGGCTTTGTAAGCGAAATCTTGCTCGATGTATGGCTCGAAACAAATCATATTAACTATAAGGAGCAAAATGTGTCCTTTATGGAGCCTCAAAATTGGATTAAAAAAGGTGGATTATTCTTAAAGAGAAAATTTATAAGATAACGATATTTTATTTATATTATTATATAAAAAGGAGTAAGTATTATGAAAGTTGTAATTTTAGCTGGTGGATTTGGAACTCGTATTAGTGAAGAAAGTCAGTATAAACCTAAACCTATGTTAGAAATTGGAGGTATGCCGATTTTGTGGCATATTATGAAGAACTATGCTTATTTTGGTTTTAATGAGTTTGTGATTTGTGCTGGATATAAGCAGCATATGATTAAAGAATGGTTTGCAGATTATTTTTTATATACTTCTGATATTACATTTGACTTTACAAAGGGAAATGAAATGATTGTTCATAATCAACATGCTGAACCGTGGAAGGTTACAATTGTTGATACTGGGCTTAATACTATGACGGGAGGACGTATTAAGCGTATTCAACCATATATTGGTAATGAAACTTTTATGATGACATATGGTGATGGAGTTTGTGATGTAGATATTAGTAAATTAGTAGAATTTCATAAAAATAATGGTAAAATTGCTACGCTTACAGCTGTACAATTGCAACAATCTAAAGGAATTTTAAATATTGCAGAAGATAATACGGTTCGTTCTTTCCGTGAAAAATCTTCTATGGATAGTGCGCCTATTAATGCTGGATTTATGGTGTTAGAACCTAAAATTTTTGATTATTTAGAAAATGATGCTACTGTATTTGAAAAGAAGCCTTTAGAAAGTCTGGCAAAAGAAGGTCAACTTGTAAGTTACATTCATAACGGTTTCTGGCAATGTATGGATACAAAACGCGAAAAAGATGAATTAGAAAAAATGTGGAATACAGGAGATGCTCCGTGGAAACTATGGTAAATTTACAAAAGTTTTACAAGAATAAAAATGTTTTAGTTACAGGTCATTGTGGATTTAAAGGGACTTGGTTAACAAAAATTTTATCCCATTGGGGCGCCAATGTGTATGGTTACTCTTTGCCGATAACAGATTCTGGTATGAAAGAGTTTTATAACTTATCTGAGGTTGATTCTGAAATTGTTTCAGAATGGGGAGACATAAGATCTTTTAATATATTACAAGCCTTTTATAAAAAGGCAGCACCAGATATTGTATTGCATTTAGCAGCACAACCATTGGTATTAGACAGTTACAATAATCCAGTCTATACATATGAAACAAACGTAATGGGTACTGTAAATATCCTTGAGTGCATTAGACGAAATGCACTTAATAAGCCTTTATCTGTTGTGAATGTTACTACAGATAAAGTATATGAAAACAAAGAATGGGAATGGGGTTATCGTGAGAATGAACCGTTAGATGGTTTTGACCCATACTCTAATAGTAAAAGTTGTTCAGAACTTGTAACTCATAGTTATAAGAAATCCTTCCTTGATGGAATGGGGATATCTGTTTCAACTGCTCGTGCAGGCAATGTAATTGGTGGTGGAGATTTTGCAGAAAATCGTATTGTACCAGATTGTATTCGTGCTGCCTTAGCAAAAGAAACAATTGTAGTTCGTAATCCTTATTCTACACGTCCATATCAACATGTTTTAGAGCCATTGTATGCATATCTTTTGATTGCCGCAGTACAATATGATAATCAAAGTTATGCCAATTATTATAATGTAGGACCTGATGAAGCGGACTGTATAACAACAGGTGAATTAGTTGACTTATTCTGTAAATATTGGGGAAATGATTTATCCTGGGATAATAAAGCTCTTGAAAATCAACCACATGAAGCTAATCTATTGAAATTAGATTGTAGTCGAATGAAGTCTATATTTAAATGGAAACCTCGATGGCATGTGCGAGATGCTGTTGAGAAAACTGTTGAATGGGCTAAAGCTTATAGTGATAATGAATCTATTTCTATATTGATGGAAAAACAAATTAATGAATTTTTGGAAGTGAGAAATATATAATGAAAAATATTAATTTACATAATCAAATTCTCGATTTAGTACGTGAGTATTATAAGGAAGTACATAGGCCAGAAAATGTATATAAAGAAGGAGATAGAATTCCTTATGCATCTCGTGTGTTTGATGAAGAGGAGATGGTTAATTTAGTAGATAGTGCATTGGAGTTTTGGTTGACTTCTGGTCGTTATACAAATCAGTTTGAACATAGTTTATCATCATATCTAGGTGTCAAATATTGTGCGTTGGTAAATTCAGGTTCCTCAGCTAATTTATTAGCTTTTTCAACTTTAACATCTCCATTGCTAAAAGAACGAGCTATTCGTCGGGGCGATGAAGTTATTACTGTTGCTGCAGGATTTCCTACGACGGTAACACCAATTATTCAATTTGGTGCGGTACCTGTATTTGTTGATGTGACAATCCCACAATATAATATTGATATATCTAAATTGGAAGAGGCTTATTCTAATAAGACAAAAGCCGTTATGATTGCGCATACATTGGGGAATCCTTTTGATTTACAAGCAGTAAAAGAATTCTGTGATAAATATAATCTATGGCTTGTAGAAGATAATTGTGATGCATTGGGGAGTAAATACATTATTAATGGAAAAGAAAAATTTACAGGTACAATTGGTGACTTAGGAACATCTAGTTTTTATCCACCTCATCATATGACAATGGGAGAAGGTGGAGCTGTTTATACAAATAATCCAATGCTGAATAAAATAATGCGCTCTATTCGTGACTGGGGACGTGATTGCGTATGTGATTCTGGTCAAGATAATTTTTGTGGTCATCGATTTGATAAACAATATGGTGATTTGCCATTAGGATATGATCATAAATATGTATATTCTCATTTTGGCTATAATTTAAAAGCAACAGATATGCAGGCTGCTATAGGTGTAGCTCAGCTAAAGAAATTTCCTTCATTTGTAGAACGTCGCCGTCATAATTTTGCATATTTACTTAAAAAGTTACAAAAAGTAAGTGATAAAGTAATTTTGCCAGAACCATGTAAAAATTCAAATCCAAGTTGGTTTGGATTCTTAATTACTTGTAAAGAAGCGGGTATGAGAGATAAAGTTGTTTCTTATTTAGAGTCTCATGGTATACAAACGCGCATGTTATTTGCAGGTAATCTTATAAAACATCCTTGCTTTGATGAAATGCGCAGATTTGGTGAAGGTTATCGTGTGGTTGGTGAATTAATTAATACAGATAGAATTATGGATAATACATTTTGGATTGGGGTTTATCCAGGAATGACTGATGAGAAATTAGACTATATGGCTAATACTATTGGCGAAGCATTTCAAATGTAAAGGAGCGGAGATATTTCATGAGAGGGGATAGATTCCTTTTAGATTGCACATTACGAGATGGTGGATATATTAATGATTGGGAATTTGGTCATGATAAAATACTAGAAATATTTAAGAGATTAGTTAGTTCCAATGTAGACTTTATAGAGATTGGTTTTATTGATGATCGTCGTATATTAGATTTGAATCGTACGATTATGCCTGATACAGAAGCTATAGATAAAATTTTTTCTGGTTTAAATAAAGGTAATGCTAAAATTGTAGGCATGATTGACTATGGTACATGTGATATTAAAAATATAAAACCTTGCGAAGAGTCATTTATTGATGGTATTCGAGTTATTTTTAAACAACATGTAGCTAAAGAAGCATTATCATATTGTAGAGAATTAAAAAGATTAGGTTATTTAGTTTTTTGCCAAATGGTTTCTGCTACGACGTATAGTGATGATGATTTAGTTGAATATTCACATATGGTCAATAAACTAATGCCTTATGCGAATAGTATTGTAGACACTTATGGATTGATGGATGGCGATAAGGTAATGCATATTCTAAATATCCTAGATAGTAATTTGGATTCATCTATAAAAATAGGTTATCATGCACATAATAATTTTCAGTTAGGCTTTTCTAATGCTGTACGTTTTTTATCATCATCTACTCAACGAGATTTATTAGTAGATGGATCAATGTTTGGTATGGGGAAAAGTGCGGGTAACGCGCCAATAGAGTTATTGATGATGTATATGAATGAAAAATATAACCATCAATATGATATTAATCAAATATTGGAGGGTATAGATAATGTTATTTTAGGTATTAATGAAAAACAAAGTTGGGGATATAATTTACAATTTTATATTTCTTCATATACAAAATGTCATCCTAACTATATATCTTTCTTCATGGACAAAAGAACATTGTCAGTGAAACAAATAATTGATATTCTTAATAATTTAGAGTTTTCTAAAAAATTGATGTATGATGCTAAATATGCAGAACAGAAGTATATAGAATATCAAAATATTATATGTAATGATGTTGTTGATAGCAATAAATTACGAGAGCTATTTAGTCATAAAAATATTTTGTTAATAGGACCTGGTAAAAATATAGAAGAAGAGCGTCAGTTAGTAGATGAATTTTTTGATAATCATGATGTAATCACGATATCGGTAAACTATGTACCTCGTGATATTGCTGTTGATTATATTTTTTTAACTAAATCAAAAAGATATACTCAAGTATTGAATGAGCTTGAGGTTCGATACACTAATAATCAACCCAAAATTATTGCTACATCTAATGTAATGAAAACAGAGGGTGCATTTGATTTTGTTTTAAATTATAGGGACTTAATAGATCCTAATACAGAAATAATTGATAACTCATTAGTTATGATATTAAAAGTACTAGCTTTATGTCATGTTCGCGATGTATATTTAGCAGGATTTGATGGTTATTCTAAAATTGATGATAACTATTTTGATATTCGTAAAGAATATAGTTATGTACGTGATAAAGCGGATTATTTAAATAGCTATGTCAAAGAGTTTTTGGTGCATATACAATCATCGCTTAGAGTACACTTTATAACATCCTCTAAATATAAAAATTAGGCGGTTTAATATGGGAAAATTAGAAGGAAAGATAGCGCTTATTACGGGTGGAACCTCTGGTATAGGTGCGGCATCAGCTATTATAATGGCTAAGGAAGGCGCAAAGGTTATCGCTGTTGGTCGGAATAAAGCACACGGAGATGAGTTAAATAGCAAATCTAGTTTGTTGGGATTAAATATTGATATTCAGTATTTTGATATAGCTGATAAAAAGCAAATAGAATCTTTATATGAATATGTTGTAAATACATATGGACAACTACATATTCTATTTAATAATGCAGGGATTTTATTGACGGGGGCTTTGGAAGAGATCACTGATGAAGATTGGGATACATCTTTTAATGTTAATGTAAAGGCTCTTATGCATATGTGTCAAAAATTTATGCCCTTAGTAGAAGCTGCTGAAGGTGTAGTATTGAATAATGCTTCAAATATAGGTCTTCAATATCATATTAAAGGAAAACGTAGTTATATGTATGCTTCAACAAAAGCTTCTATGATTCAATTCTCTCAGCATTTAGCTAAAAATTATGCACCTCATGTTAGAGTTAATACAATTTGCCCGGGGGTAACATCTACAAATATTTTTACTAATCGTGATTTTTCTAGATTCAAAGATGTTAATCTATTAGGTCGTGTTGCAGATTCAGCTGAAATAGCTAATACTGTTCTATTTCTTGTATCAGATGATTCATCTTTTATGACTGGTTCCATAATAGTAGTTGATGGTGGAGAATCTATTAAGTAGATTGAAAGGACTTATAACTTTATGAGAATTAGAGTAAGTGATTATATAGCAAATTTTCTGGTTGAAAATGATATCACTCAAGTGTTTACAGTTACTGGTGGTGGAGCGATGTTCTTGAATGATTCTTTTGGACATCATAAGAATATTTCTTGTATATATAATCATCATGAGCAAGCTTCAGCAATTTCTGCGGAAGGATATGCTAAAAGATTTGGGAAGATGGCTGTGGCTTGTGTAACGAGTGGACCAGGTGCGACAAATGCACTTACTGGTGTAATAGGTGCTTATCAAGATTCAACTCCAATGCTTGTTATTTCGGGTCAAGTAAAATCTACTCTTACCATTCGCTCTACAGGTCTAAATTTAAGATCTATTGGTGGGCAGGAAGTAGATATTGTACCTGTAGTTCAACAAAATTTAGTAAATTATGCAGAAATGGTGACTAATCCAAATGATATACGTTATTGCTTGGAAAAAGCTGTGTATATGGCAACTCATGGTCGACCTGGACCATCATGGTTAGATATTCCACTAGATATTCAGGGTGCTTTTGTTGAAACTGATGAATTACATGGTTTTATACCACCAGAAGATCAAATACCTGTTATCAAACAAAATATTATTGAATTAGTAATGGATAAAATTCGTAATGCTAAAAGACCTATATTATACGCTGGTAATGGTATCCGTTTATCACATGGTATGGATGAATTTAAGCAGTTGGTAAAAGCATTACATATTCCAGTTGTAACATGTTGGGATAGTATTGATTTGATTGGTACAGATAGTCGATATTATTGTGGTCGTGGTGGCAACATGGGCGATAGAGCTGGTAATTTTGCTGTTCAAAATAGTGACCTTTTAATTTCTATTGGTGCTAGATTAAGTGTATATCAAGTTGGATGGAATCTTGATACCTGGGCACGTGAAGCTTTTACAATAATTAATGATATAGATATAAATGAGTTGAAGAAACCAATTTTGCGTGTGGATTTACCTGTTCATGGTGATTCGAAAGATTTTATGATTAAGCTATTAGATTACGTAGAAAGTAATCCGATTACCGAAAAGAAAGAGTGGGTGGTACAATGTAATAAGTGGAAAATGAAATATCCTGTGGTGAATGATATACAAAAGAAACAGGTAAAACCAGTTAATGTATATAATTTTATTGATGTATTGAGTCGTTCTTTACCTCAATTAGCCATTAGTGTTGTAGCCAATGGTTCTGCTAGTGTAGTAGGAAGTCAAACATATTATATTAAAGAAAATGATCGGTTTATTATGAATTGCTCTCTATCTTCAATGGGATATGCTCTTCCTGCAGCTATAGGAGCCAGTGTTGGCAAAAATAAATCAGTAGTATGCCTTGAAGGTGATGGTAGTATTATGATGAACTTACAAGAGTTACAAACTATTGTTACTAATCAGCTTCCAATAAAGTTATTTCTTATAAATAATGACGGTTATCAACAAATTAGAATTACTCAAACAAATATTTTTGATTCTAATTTCGTTGGAATTGGTCCTGATAGTAAAGATTTGGGATTCCCAAAATTTGAAAAAATTGCAGAGGCTTTTGGAATTCCATATGTATCCATTACATCTACTGATGATTTACAAGATGGTATCAATAAAGTATTAAATCATGATGGTTATATACTTTGTGAAGTTTTTGTTTCTAAAGATCAATTGTTTGAACCGAAATCAGCTACAAAACGTTTACCAGATGGTACCTTATTTAGTCCACCATTAGAGGATATGGCACCGTTTTTATCTAGGGAAGAATTAGAGGAAAATATGTATATTCCAGTTATAAAAGAGAATTAGAGGTAGTACTAAATGGATATCCAATCACGGTTTAAAACGTATTCTGTTAATTTTGTAGAGTCCTTTAAAGAACTACATTTACTGGCACAAGAAGAAGTAACATTTTTTGTTATTGATCAAAATGTATATAATCTTTATAAAGATGAATTTCCAGAGTTTCCAGAGCATCGATTATATTTATTGAATGCAATCGAAGAAAATAAGACAATTGATACTGCATTAGAAATCTGTGAATTACTTACAACAATGCCTAGCAAACGTAATACTCATTTAGTTTCAATTGGCGGAGGAATTGTACAAGATATTACAGGTTTTGTTGCTACAAGTATCTATAGAGGTATTCCATGGACATTTTATCCTACTACATTATTATCCGCTTGTGATAGTTGCATTGGCGGAAAATCTTCTTTAAATTATAAAAAGTTTAAAAACCTTCTTGGCACCTTTTATCCGCCGGATACAATTAATATTTATCAACCTATTTTTAAGACATTGACCAATAAAGACTATGCAAGTGGTCTTGGTGAAGTTGTTAAATTTAATGTTATAGCAGGTCATGACCGTTTTGATGCCTTTGAAAATGATATTGATGGTATTTTAGAGCATGATTATTCTTTATTATATCAATATATAGAAACATCATTAGCTTTCAAAAAGAAATTTATTGAAGAAGATGAATTTGATCAAGGCGTTCGTGTTTTATTGAATTTTGCTCATACATTTGGTCATGCCTATGAAGTATCTAGTCAATATAAAATTCCACATGGTTTAGCTGTTGCAATGGGGATGATTACGGCTAATTACATTTCTGTTTTGAGAGGATATTTATCATCAGAGTATGCAAAACGTATTGAGGTCGTATGTAATAAAATTTTGCAATTTATTGATATAGATGAAAAATGGTTTGATTATGATATGATCCTAACTGCTATTCGAAAAGATAAGAAACAAATCGGTGAAAGTATTACTGCCGTTCTTATTCAAACAGACTATACATTAGGTGTGTTTCATGATATTCAAGAGCAAGAAGTAAAAGCAGCAATACAACATTTGTTAGAAACGAGATAATTACTATGAGTCGTACAATTAAACGTATAGTATTAACTGGTCCAACAGGAGTGTTAGGATTAGCTATTATTAGATATATGATACAAATTGGGGTAGAGGTGTATGCTATTTGTAGACCTAATTCCAAACGTATATGTAATATTCCTAAGTCACCTCTTGTACATATCATTGAATGTGATATGAAAGATATAATGGAATTAGAAAAAATTATAAGTGTACCCTGTGATGCATTTTTCCATTTTTCTTGGGCGGGTACAGAATCTGCAGAAAATCGTTTTAATATGGAGTTACAAACAGATAATATTAAAAATTCTTTATTAGCTGTTAAAACTGCTCATACATTATCTTGTCAGGTGTTTATTGGAGCGGGGAGTCAAGCTGAATATGGAAGAGTAGAAGGTGTTATATCACCTTCTACTCTTACTAATCCTAATAGTGGATATGGTTTCGCAAAATTATGTACCGGTCAGATGACACGTGTAATGTGTCAGCAATTAGGAATGGTTCATATTTGGACTCGTATCGTTAGTACCTTTGGAATTAATGATAATGCTAATACATTAATTAGTGTTGTTATAAATACATTACTGAATGGAGAAAAACCATCATTGACAAAGGGTGAACAAATTTGGGATTACCTTTATGCAGGTGATGCAGCACGGGCTTTTTACCGCTTAGCTGAAGATGGTCATGATGGAAGTATCTATGTAATTGGTAGTGGTCAAACCAAAACACTAAAAGAGTTTGCTGAAATTATCCGAGATGAAATTAATCCAAGTTTACCATTAGGATTTGGTGAAAGAGCTTATTATAAAGATCAAGCTATGCATTTAGAAGCAGATATAACTGCATTAACTAATGATATAGGTTGGAAACCAGAGATTTCTTTTGCTGAAGGTATTCGAGAGATTTTAATGGAAATGACGAGTCATGAATAGTCTTGTTCAATTTATTAAATTTTCAGTTGTAGGTGTTTCTAACACGATTATAGCATTTGGTGTATATTATTTATTATTATGGCTAGATATAAATTATCTTTTAGCTAATACATTATCTTGGATTATTAGTGTTTTTAATGCTTTTTTTTGGAATAATCGATATGTATTTAAGACAGAAGTACATTGGTTTAAGTCTTTAGTTAAAACATATATTGCATACTTTGTATCACTTATTTTAGGGTTAATTGTACTATATGTATTGGTTGATATATTGTTGATATCTAAATTAATAGCACCAATTTATACATTATTTTTTACAATACCTATTAACTTTTTGCTAAATAAATTTTGGACATTTCGAACGATAAAGAAATATAGGGAGAAAAGAAATGAAAACGGTTAGTGTTCTATTACCTTGTTATAATGAGGTAGATAATGTAGGACCTATAAGTGAAGCGATTATTGATCAATTTGAAAAGTCTTTGACAGAATATGAGTATGAGATTATTTTTATAGATAATTTTTCTACTGATGGTACACGTCAAGTTATTGAAACATTATGCAAGAATAATCCTAAAATTAGAGCTATTTTTAATGCTAAAAACTTTGGACAATTTAATTCGCCTTTTTATGGCCTTTGCCAAACAACAGGGGATTGTACAATTGTAATGTGTGCAGATTTTCAAGATCCTGTAAGTTTAATCCCGCGATTTCTTCATGAATGGGAGAATGGCTATAAGATTGTATCAGCTATAAAAATAAGTAGTGATGAAAGTTCTATTATGTATTATCTTAGATCATGCTACTACAAATTAATTAAAAAAATGTCTGATATAGAAATGATTGAGCATTTTACAGGTACAGGGCTTTATGATAAATCCTTTATAGATATTCTTAGAAAATTAGATGATCCATTACCATTTTTACGAGGTATAGTGGCTGAATTAGGACCTAATCGTAAGGATATTGAATATAGACAAGCAGAGCGTCGATCGGGATTATCGAGTAATAATTGGTATACATTATATGATGCGGCTATGCTTAGTTTTACTTCTTATACTAAGTCTGGACTTAGAATTGCAACATTTTTAGGTTTTCTTTTAGCTATAATTAGCTTAATAGCAGCTTTGGGAGCATTTATTGCTAAATTAATTTGGTGGAGTGCATTTCCTATGGGGACAGCACCAATAATGATAGGTATGTTTTTCCTTGGGGCTATTCAAATGATATTTATAGGTTTACTTGGAGAGTACATTTTAAATATTAATGCTCGGGTAATGAATAGACCTTTAGTGGTAGAGGAAAAACGAATTAATTTTGATGTATGATGAGGAATTATGAAAAATAAAATTAATATTCATAATAAGAAATACTTTTATGGATTATCCGTAATATTTTTATTGTACTCATCGATATTTTTATATCACTCAACAGTAGTTTTTCCTGTATTATCTGGTAGGACGCCAATTAATCCGATTTTAATTATTGGAGTAGTATTGGCAGTTTTGTTAGGAACTATATATGAAGTTACAAAATATATAGCATCTACAAATGATATGAATATTGGTGCAAAACAGTTATTTTATATTTTTAGTATAGTAAATATTATTTTCTTTTTTATTCTTGCCTTTTTATCTAGAGGGCATTCTTTTACATCGATTTTCATAGCAGATAAGAATGATATTTATATGGATTTTTTTAATAGCATTCGAGATTCTAACCACCCTTATGATCGGAAAGTAATATATCCACCATTAATTAATGTATTTTATATGATTGTCGGTCGATTTTTTGATTTTAAAGCATTTTCTGCTTTTGAGATAAGAGATTCTAGGCTCGGCATTATGATGCAAATGTTATATCATGGCATTCTGTTTGTTGCCCTGTATAGTCGTTTAGTATCGATGCGTGAAAATTTATGTAATAATATTAAAGAGAATAAAGCTCTCTATATAATTATTTTATTTTCATTGCCAATGCTATTTACTATTGAGCGAGGAAACTCGGTATTTTTATGTTTGTTGAGTCTTATGTATTTTGTTCAATATTATAAATCACATGATAAGTCAAAACGGTATAAATCATATATAGCATTAGGTATTGCTGGGTCAATTAAGATTATGCCTTTTATTTTTGGTGCTCTTTTGCTTCGTACTATTAGCAAAAAAGAGATTATTCATGCTGGGTTAATTTCTTTGTCTATTTTTATGGTTCCATTTATATTTACTCATGGTGGACCAATTCAAATGTTAAATAATATCATGTTTACTACTAATTTGTTTCAAAGTGGTTTTATGAGAGATGGTATATTTACTTATATAGGATATGGTGCATTTGTTAATATATCTAATATTTATCAATTTATAGATAGAGTTTTTGATATACAGATTAATAGTATAGGTGCGGTGATTAATAAAGTTTTATTAG
>FLSG01585619.1_pt1 | contig 11961 bp, 7 predicted proteins | sample 1550511 | NCBI WGS metagenome assembly FLSG01 (sample SAMEA4031768, study PRJEB14383) | metagenome | biome: human; feature: oral; material: saliva | place: Philippines | collected 2014
GTTTCTGTGATAGGAAAACCGAATGTAGGCAAGTCTTCGTTAATAAATGCTCTAGTAGACGATAATAGAGTTATAGTTTCTCCAATTGCAGGAACAACTAGAGATGCTATAGATACTCCTTTTGAGTGGGAAGGCGACAAATACCTTCTTATCGATACTGCAGGTATCAGAAGAAAGAGCAAAGTAAATGAGGATATAGAGCGATACAGCGTAATTAGATCCATAGCAGCGATAGAAAGATGTGATGTATGTCTTCTTTTGATAGACGCGGAGGAAGGCCTTACAGAGCAAGATAAGAAAATTGCAGGTGAGGCTCACGAGGCTGGTAAGGGAATAGTTGTTGTAGTAAATAAGTGGGACCTTATTCACAAGGAAACAAATACGATGCGCGATTATAGGCGTAAGATAGAGGCAGAGCTTCTTTTCATGTCCTATGCGCCAGTTGTATTTATTTCCGCACTTAAGAGGGAAAGGCTCAGTGAGGTTATGGCAATGGTTAAGTTTGTTGCCGAAAAACGCGCTCTCAGAGTTCCTACAGGACAGCTTAATAGCTTGATTGCAGACGCTGTTTTGATGAATCAGCCGCCAGCTGACAAGGGTAGAAGACTTAAGGTCTACTATGCGAGCCAGATTGGTGTAAAACCACCGCTATTTGCATTTTCAATAAACGATAGAGAACTTATGCACTTCTCATATGCTAGATATCTTGAGAATAAGATAAGAGCAGCCTTTGGTTTTGAGGGAACTTCTGTAAAGTTCTTGTTTAGAGAAAGAGGAGAAAAGGAGTAGGGATGATCAGCATAAAATTTGTTATCTTACTTTTGATAGCTTACATGCTAGGTAACATTTCACCGTCTACAATCCTTGCTAAGGCAAAGGGCATAGACATCAAAAAGGCGGGAAGCGGCAACGCAGGTACAACGAATGCTCTTAGAGTTCTCGGTGCAAAGGCAGCAGTTATAACTCTAGTAATAGATATTGGCAAGGGATTTCTCGCTGTTTTTCTTGCAGGTATATTTCTTAACCCTATGCAGGTATCATTTTGCGCACTAGCAGTATTTCTAGGACACGTTTGGCCTTTGTTGCTAAAATTCAAGGGAGGAAAAGGCGTTGCTACAGCATTTGGAGCACTACTGGCACTCAATTGGCAGCTCGCTTTGATATGCCTAGGTATAGTAGTACTAGTAGTACTTGTTACAAGAATGGTTTCACTAGGTTCTGTAACGGCAGCTCTTGCATTTCCATTTTTAGCATACTTTATGGAGAAAGAGTTTCTTCCTGCTGGAATTTGCATGGCTCTGATTTTGATATTCAAGCACAGAGCTAATATAGCTAGAATTCTATCTGGAAACGAAAGTAAGCTAAGCTTTAAGAAAAAGGAGAACAAAGGTGAATAAGACAATCGATACAAAGATTACAGTAGTCGGATTCGGAAGCTGGGGAACAGCGCTAACAGTTCTTTTAGCAAATAAAGGCTACGACGTCAAAGTTACGGCAAGAAATATTGACCACATTGCTGAGGTAGAGTATCTTAGATCAAATATTAGATATTTGCCACAGGTTAGAATACCGGACAGCGTAAAGTTTGAGAGCGTGCTAAATACAGCAGTTGAAGATGCAGACATAATTCTATTTGCAGTTCCGGCTCAGCATTTTGCTAACACGCTAAGAAAGGCTATTAGTTCAATTTCTGAGGATACAATACTTGTTAATGTTGCAAAGGGTATAGATATGAAGAGCCTCAAGAGGCTTTCAGAGCTTGCTGAAGAGATTGCACCAAATAATAGTTATGTTGCTCTATCTGGTCCATCACACGCAGAGGAGGTCGGCAGAAATATGCCAGCCGGCGTTGTTGCAGCATCTAAGGACAATGAGGCTGCGCTTAAGGTTCAGGAAGTATTCATGAACGATAGATTTAGAGTTTATACACACGATGATATTATCGGTGTTGAGCTTGGCGGTGCACTTAAGAATATTATGGCTATCGGTGCAGGAATATCTGATGGTCTAGGATATGGAGATAGTGCAAAGGCAGCCATGATGACTAGAGGAATCGCTGAGATTGCAAGACTTGGAATGAGCCTCGGAGCAAAGCAAGAAACTTTCGCAGGACTTAGCGGTATAGGTGATCTCATCGTTACATGTACAAGTAATCATTCAAGAAATAGACGCTGTGGTCTTTTGATTGGTCAGGGAATGAGTCCAACAGAGGCTGCTGATAGTATAGGAATGGTTGTTGAGGGAATAAGTACATGTGAAGCTGCATATAAGCTTGCTAAATCTCTGGGTGTAGATATGCCTATTACTGAGATGATTCATGCCTGCTTAAGCGGCGAAATCAATGCAAAGGAAGCTATAGATGTCCTAATGACACGTAGCCCAAAAGACGAAAGAAAATAACTTAGGAGGACAGATGTCCAGAACATTTCATATAACAACATTTGGCTGTCAGATGAACGAGCATGACTCTGAGGTTATCGACGGTCTTCTTACAGAAAGAGGTTTTTCAAGCGTCAAAGAGCGAAAAGATGCCTCTATAGTAATTATAAATACATGTAGTGTCAGAGATAATGCTGATAAGCGATTCTTTGGAACACTAGGACAGCTCAAAAAGAGAAAAGAAAGCGACCCTTCTTTTATCGTATGTGTCTGTGGATGCATGATGCAGCAGCAGAGGGTTGTCGATACTATAAAAGCTAAGTACCCCTGGGTAGATGTAATTTTTGGTACAAACAGCATTCACCATATTCCAGAGTTAATCGAAAAGGTTGCAATCGAGAAGGAGAAGGTTGTTGATATTATTGAAAACACAGAGGAAATAGTCGAGGGGCTCCCAGCTAAGAGACTATTTGATCACAAAGCACTAGTAAACATCATGTTTGGATGTAATAACTTCTGCACCTACTGCATAGTTCCATACACAAGGGGACGTGAAAAGAGCAGAGCACCAGAGGCTATAGTAGATGAGGTTAAAGGCCTAGTAGCAGATGGAGTTAAGGAAATTATGCTCCTTGGTCAAAATGTTAACTCATATGATGGTAATGGAACTAGCTTTGCTGAACTTCTCAAAATGCTAAACGATGTAGATGGGCTTGAGCGCATACGCTTTATGACATCAAACCCAAAAGACCTTTCAGATGAGCTTATTGAAGCTTTTGCAGTCTGTGATAAGCTTTGCCGTAACTTGCATCTGCCTATTCAGTCAGGAAGTAATAGAGTTCTTAAGCGAATGAACAGAAAGTATACCAGAGAAGATTATCTTAAGCTCATAGAAAAGCTTAGAAAGACGGTTCCTGATATTACGCTTTCTACAGATATAATAGTAGGTTTTCCTGGAGAGACAAACGAAGACTTTGAGGAAACTTTAAGCATTGTCAAAGAAGTTGAGTACGATTCAGCATTCACCTTTATTTATTCTATAAGAAAGGGAACCCCTGCAGAGAAGTTTGAGGATCAGATTGAGGAAAGCGAAAAGCACAGAAGATTTGACCTTCTAGTGAGTGCCGTAAACGAAATAAGCGAGAAGAAGAACAAAGCTTATCAGGATAGGGTAGAAAAAGTTCTAGTAGATGGCGTAAGTAAGAATGATAAGTCAACGCTTACAGGAAGAACGGATGGATTTAAGCTAGTGAACTTTGCTGGTAAGAAGGAACTGATAGGAAGCATAGTTGATGTTAAGATTACGGATGCCAAGACCTTCAGTCTCTTTGGCGAAGTTATAGAATAGTAAATGGAGAAAAAGATGAAGATAAACCAAAACCAGTTAAATTCAGCGATTCTGCTAGTTGCACTTGTCGTAGTACTTAACCTTTTGCAAGGACACGACACATTCAGCATTGATATGATTATAACAAAGCTATATATGCTTCCTGGAATAATCATAGGACTTACGCTACATGAGTTTTCTCATGCAATGGTATCATATAAGCTTGGCGATCCAACTCCAAAGGAACAGGGAAGAGTAACTGTAAATCCACTTAAGCATATTGATCCAATTGGATTCGTAGCACTTATCATGGCAGGATTTGGATGGGGAGTGCCAGTACAGATAAATCCTAACTACTATAAGAACAGAAGATTAGGTGAGGCACTTGTAGCGGTTGCAGGTGTAACTATGAATCTAATAATTGCATTTGTATTTGCACTTATACTTAAGCTTATGTATTCAAGTGGAATTGCTGTAAGTACTAATGAGCCTTTACATGTAATAGCTATGATATTGCAGTATGGCATTTTAGTAAATATAATTCTCATGGTATTCAACTTGCTTCCAATTCCGCCACTAGATGGATTTAATTTTGTAACACAGATATTTAGACTTGATAAATACTCATGGTGGTATCAGTTCTACCGTCTTGGTACATTTATTTTGCTAGGACTAATTTTACTAAATGTACTTGATATAGTAATTAATCCACTAATATACGGATTGTTTAATGCAATAATGGGCATAGTGTAAATCGCAAAAGGCCTGTAATTTCAAAGCAAAATAAAATAGAACAAAATATTAGCACTCATCGTAAAAGAGTGCTAATATTTTTGTTGTTTTTTGAAATAAAGTGGTATACAATATAAGTAATGAAGATAAAAATCAAGGAGGTATAACCATGAATATCGAAAAATACACACAGAACGCGCAGGCTGCTATTGTTGAAGGACAGCGCATTGCAATCGAAAATGGGAATCCAAGTCTTGAGCCTGAGCATATAAATTTAGCTTTGCTACAGCAGAGCGATGGCCTAATCCCAAGGCTTCTAAAATACATGGAGATAGATGCTAATTCAGTTGAGAGAGCTGTTTCTGAGCTTGTCGATAAGCTACCAAAGATTAGTGGAGGACAGATTTATGCTTCACAGCGTCTAAATTCACTACTAGCTGAAAGTGAAAAGGAAGCAGAGCGTTTCAAGGATGATTATGTGAGTGTTGAACATATTTATCTAGCTTTGTTAAATGAGAGAAAGAGCCCATTCAATGAAGTTTGTAAGAAATTTGGTATAAGTAAGGAGGGCTTCCTAGAGGCTTTGACCAAGGTCAGAGGAAATCAGCGAGTTACTAGCCAAAATCCTGAGGACAATTATGAGGCTCTAGAGAAATACGGTCAGGATTTAGTCGATTTAGCTAGAAAGGGTAAACTTGATCCGGTAATCGGAAGAGATAGCGAGATTAGACATGCTATACAGATTCTATCTCGCCGTACTAAGAACAATCCTGTTTTGATAGGTGAGCCTGGTGTTGGTAAGACCGCAGTTGTCGAGGGACTTGCACAGAGAATCCTTAAGGGAGATGTTCCAGAAGGTCTAAAAGACAAGACAATATTTGCACTTGATATGGGTGCGCTTATTGCCGGTGCTAAGTTTAGAGGTGAATTTGAGGAAAGACTCAAGGCTGTTCTAAACGAGGTGGAAAAATCAGAAGGAAGAATCATCCTATTTATAGACGAGATTCATACAATTGTTGGCGCAGGAAAAACTGAAGGCTCTATGGATGCCGGAAATCTTCTAAAGCCAAAGCTTGCAAGAGGGGAACTTCACTGCATAGGCGCTACTACTTTGACAGAGTACAGAAAGTACATAGAAAAGGATGCTGCGCTTGAGAGAAGATTCCAAAAAGTAATGGTTGATCAGCCAGATATCAATGACACTATTTCTATTTTGAGAGGGCTTAAGGAACGCTTTGAAATTCACCACGGCGTTAGAATTACAGATAATGCTCTTATTGCATGTGCAACGCTATCAGATAGATATATCACAGATAGATTCCTGCCAGATAAGGCTATAGATTTGATGGATGAGGCAGCTTCACGTATCAGAACTGAAATTGATAGCATGCCATCAGAACTTGATCAGATTTCGAGAAAGATAATGCAGCTTCAGATTGAAAAGCAGGCGCTTCTAAAGGAAACTGATAAGGCATCAAAGGCAAGACTTGAGGCACTTGAGAAAGAATTAAGTGAGCTCAACAGTGAAAGTGCAACACTTAGAACTCAGTGGGAGACTGAGAAGAAGAAAATCACTGATTCTAAGCAAACAAAGCAGGATATCGAGGAATTGAAGCACCGCATCGAGGAAGCTGAGCGAGCATATGATCTTGAGACACTTGCAAAGCTGAAATACGGTGAACTTCCAGCACTTGAGAAGAAGCTGGAGGAGGAAAAGCAGGCTCTTGCAGATAAGAGTGAGGATAGACTCCTAAAGGAAGAGGTCGACGTTGAGGAAATAGCAGAAGTCGTATCACAGTGGACAGGAATTCCTGTATCAAAGCTAGTTGAAAGCGAAAGAGAAAAGCTTCTAAAGCTTCCTGAAATACTTCATAAGAGAGTTATAGGTCAGGATGAGGCAGTAGTTGCAGTTTCTGATGCTATACTAAGAGCACGTGCTGGTCTTAAGGATGAAAATAGACCTATAGGTTCATTTATCTTCATGGGTCCTACAGGTGTTGGTAAGACTGAGCTTGCAAAGGCACTTTCAGAAGCTCTCTTTGATACCGAAAAAAATATGATAAGAATTGATATGTCTGAGTACATGGAAAAACACAGCGTTTCTAGACTTGTCGGAGCGCCTCCAGGATATGTAGGATATGATGAAGGCGGACAGCTAACTGAAGCAGTTAGAAGAAGACCTTACAGCGTAATACTCTTTGATGAGATAGAAAAAGCGCATCCAGACGTATTTAACATCTTGCTTCAGCTTCTAGATGACGGAAGATTGACTGATAATCAGGGAAGAACTGTAGACTTCAAGAATACAATCATCATCCTTACATCAAATATCGGTAGCCGTGAGCTCATTGATAGAATAGAGGAAGGTGGTCAGATTTCTGAGGAAGTAAAGGAAGAAGTTATAAACAAGCTTCATAGCTTCTTTAGACCTGAGTTTATCAACAGAATTGATGACACAATCGTGTTCACTCCACTAAATAAGGATCAGATTGGAAGAATCATAGAAATTGCACTGGGATCTATTCAGAAGAGGCTTTCAGAGAGAAATATCAAGCTTGTTCTAAGCGAAGCAGGTAAGGACTATATCTGTGACAATGCATACAGTCCTGAGTTTGGTGCAAGACCTGTAAAGAGATTCATGCAAAAGTATGTTGAGACTAAGCTTGCAGAAGCACTTATTAAGGGTGAAATCTCTGATGGAAACACAGTTGAGATTACATCAAAAGGTGAAGGCATTGAGCTTGAAATTAAATAAATATACAGCAGCATAAGCTTGCACACACCCTCTAAAATTCACATTTTAGAGGGTTTTTTATGCAGAAAAACATACAGTGAATAAATGTTTACGAAAATAGAAAATTTTATCATAAAATCAGAAATGAGTTAAGAGCAATTATTCAAATAACTATTGATTTTTTTTTTTTTATTTATAATTGTAATTAGACTAAATAGGAGGAATAATAAATGATAAAAATAAAAAAGGTGACGGCAAACCTATTGATTGCAACAGTTTCGCTTTCGCCAATTATTCTGTCACAGAATTATGTGAATGCAATAGAAAACATAGATGAAAATGTTAAAAATATGAGCATTTCTGAAGGCGTTAAGTATGTTAGGGCTTCAACAATCGAAGAAGCAAAGGCAAACTATGACAAGGCGTCTGCAAATCTACAGGACGCCACATCAAAGAGAGATAGCGCTTCTATTAAGAATTCTGAAGCTGTAAGAAGACTTGAAGCGGCAAGAACAGAGAAGGCAGATTCTGAAGCTGCGCAGCAGGAGGCTGAACAGAAAGCTATGGATCTTTTTAAGAATCTTGTAGCTACTTATGAGGCGAAGAAAGCTGATGCTTCTGAAGCTGAGAAGAAAGCAGAGGAAGAGTATACAAAGAACTTTAAGGAACTTTCAGACATAAAGAATAAGCTAGCAACAGCTAAGACTGAAGCAAAAGAAGCAAAGGATGCTCTTGATAGTGTTATAGCTAAATATCCCGGTATTGAGGAGTATGCCGAGAAGAAAGCTGAGTATGATGCAATTACTGAAGAAATTGATGCTTTGAATGCTAAGATTGAAAAGACAACAGAAGAAATTTCAAAACTTGAAGGTGAGATTAGTGATCTTAATATAAAGATTGCAGAAACAACAAAAACTGCTGAAGAGAAGAAAGCCGTTGTTGAGGATAAGCAAAGAAAGTATGATGGAGCTAAGGCTGAACTCACCGAAGCTGAAGCAGCAAAGACTAATGCTGTAGTTGAAGACCGGCAGGCAACAGAAAGACTTGCAACAGCAGAGACTAATCTAGAGAAGGCTACAAAAGAACTTGATAATGCAAAGGCTGATTTAGAAAAGACAACAGAAGAAAAAACTAAGGCAGAGAAGGATCTAGAAGCACTTGGTGATGTTGATAAGCTTGTTAAGGATATGCAGGATGAGATAGATGCAGCAAAGGATGAAGTTGCAGTTGCAGAAAAGAAGGTTGAGGATCTAAAGGCGGAGCTTGGACCTCTAAATGCTGCAAAAGAAGCTGCGAAAACAGAGCTTGAAAATGCGAGAACTGAACTAAAGAAAAGAGAATCTGGAGTTGCAGAAGTTGACAAGGAAATTGAGTCAAAGAAGGCTGACGTGAAATCCGCTCTAGATGCATGGAATGCGGAGATTAAGTCTGCAGAAAATAAGATGAATGCAACAGAAAAGACAAGAACTGATGCAAGAGAAATGTATGATGAGATGGCTGCCAAGGATTACAATATCAATCAGATTATCGAGGATATGCTAAGAAGAGATTCGCAGTATTCAAACTTTAGAATTAGTCTAAAGAATCATGATATTGATGAAGAGTGGACGCTTCAGCAACTTGTTGATCATCCATGGTTTAAGAAAGCTATCAAGGAAGCTACAAAGAAGGAAAATGTTTACAGATCAATCAAGCTGATTGAGAGATGTAATGAGCTGAGAAGAGCTGAAGGTCTTCCTGAACTAAAAGTAAACACAGCTCTTATGGTTACAAGTGTTGTTTCAAATGCTGTTTCAATGTTTGAAATAAAGCATACATTTACAGCAAGAGGCCTCTGGAATTCACATGCAGATGGAACTTCAACTCCAAGAGGAGCTGAGAACCTTGCATGGGGATACGATAGTGATCAGGACCCATTTGATGGATGGTACAATGATGAGAAGGCTCTTTATGACCAGGGAATCAGAGATTCAAGAGTTGGTCACTATAAGAATATTATCAGTACTCGTTACAATATCACAGGATTCTCAACAGCTCCAGCATTTGGAATGTATGAGGGTTCAGAGGCACACCAGCAGTATTTCAGTGTTGATGGTGCAACAGAATCATTAAAGCGTGGAAAGACATACACAGTTAGTGAGTTTAAGCAGAAGGTTGATGAGTTCTTTGCAAAGCCAACACCTGAGTATCTAGCTGCACAGACTGAATATGAAAGAATTAAGGCTACAAAGCCGCAGGCTGTTTTAAATGCTGAGGCGGCTCTTGATGATAGTAAACAGAAGAAAGCTACACTGGTTCAGGCTGTTGAAGAGCAGAAAAATGTTATCTCTGAAAAAGAAGCAAAAGTTGCAGACGCTCAGAAGGCAATTGATAACAAGAATGCTGAAATAACAACAGCTAAGGGTGAAGTTGCAAATAAGCAAAAGGTTGTTGATGAAAAGCAGGCTAAGCTTGACAAGTTCTTGAACGAAAATGATGTTGAGAAGGAAAAGGTTAGACTAAGAAAGCTAATCTCAGATCTCGATACAAAGCTTACAAGCCTAAGAGATAACACGCCAAATCTTGAAAATGCAAAGGCTGACGCAACAACAGAGCTTGATGCGGCAAGAGTAAACAAGACAGATAAAGCTGCAGCACTTGAGACTGCAAAGGCAAATGTTCAGACAAAGCTTGATGCTTCGATGAATACCAAAAAGGCTCTGGCAGATGCTAACGCAGAGCTAAAAGACGCAGTAGCTGCTGATGAAACAGCAAAGGCAACTCTCGATGCAAAGAAGAAGCTTCTTGCTGAAAAGACTGATATTAAGACTTCTGATGAAAATGCACTTGCTGAGGCAAATACTAAGAGAGACAAAATTCAGCTACCAGTTATTCCAGATGGAGCATATGATGAGTACAAGTCCAAAGTTATCGACTTCACGGCTAAGGATGAGGCTGAAAAGAAGCTAGACGCAGAAGTATCAAATCTACAGAAGATAACAGATGAATCAGAAGCCAAACTTAATGAAGCAAAGGCTGCTATAGTTAAGGCTGAAGAGATGTTTGAAAAGTCAAAGCTTGTTGATTCCGAAAATCCTGACACATACAAGGATTTTGATGAATTGGTTCAGGCTGTTTCAGACAAGGAAGAAGCTAAGAAGAGAAGAGCAAGAGCTGTTGCTGGATATGAGATGGCTTTTGAGAACGCAGAAAAAGCAGAAAAAGAGCTTAAGGATGCTACAAGAGCATACACCGAAGCTGTTGTTTCTTACAATTTTGCTAAGGAAGATTATGAGAGATTTCTTGCGTTAAAGCAAAAAGAACATGGGAAAAAATCTAATGACGGAGTTAATACTGCAGATGAAAGTAACTTAATTACTTATGAAACAATTGGTGGTCTTGCAGGTGTATCAGCCATCGCAATATCAAGGAGAAGGCGTCGCAAGAAATATTGATTACTATTTATAATATATAAATAATAAACTAATTTAATTTTAAAATCGACATGAACTCACCATGTCGATTTTAAAATAAGTATTCTCATGATATTTGATGTTACATAAATGGAGGTATTTATGTCGAAAGATTCATCTTATGATGTAAATAAAGTCGGTTTGGTCAGGGTGAAAAATATTTTAATAAAAGTAGTAACTCTAATTTTCGTCTTGTTAATTACATTTCATATATCATCATGTTCAACAAATGTTACAAATGAATCTACTGTAAAAAATAATATAAATTTATTAAACAATTCATATAACAATATGGTTAAGCAATATGGATTAGTATTTAAAAACAATAAATCTACTATCATATCAGGTGATTTCACCTATCCTTTTCTTAAAGGAATGGTATCAGGAAAAACAATAGAAAATAGTAAAGAAAAAAAGACTCTAATAACGACTAGGTTAGACGGAGAAAAATTCCTTTTATCTGTTTATGAAGAGAACAAAGATTCCGTTAAGCAGATGTGTAAAAATGTTAATATATTAAGTCTAAAAGCAGATATGGCTGTTGAAGGACAAACATATCAAATGGCTATTTTTACTAAAATATACGATGGGAAATTATATATCGTAACAGAGGAACTATATAAATATAACGGAAATAAGATGATGGATTTCAAAATTTTTAATAATGTAAATGGATACAGTGAACCTATTTACTCGTTCGATTATACGACTTTTAGAGAATATACCATTTTAAATTATGATTTTAATATAAATGGAGAACCATCACCATATAACTATAGGGTAGTGGATAATGTCAATGAAGATGTAATTGGAAACATAAATAGATCCTTGGAAGCTTCAGTTAATCAAATAAATCTAGATTTAAAAAAATGTGGACTCGATGGTTATATTGATGAATACGGCTACCTTGATTGGGATAAAGCAAATGAAAATATAATTACATCTTTATTAATTAAGAATACACATTTTGATCTGTATGGAAATGTAAAAGTAGATTAATACATTTATCAAAATATATAAATCGCCGATTGTAAAATGAAGTTGGACAACTAAATAATAAAAAGCTCATAAGGCATTTCTTTGATAGAATGTTAATTGCTAGAAAAACATAATCAAAGGAGCTATGCTTATGAGCCAACTACATTCTACCACAACTTCTCATAAAAAAGGTAAACACCTTTCATTTGAGGAGAGAGTTGTTATTCAACTTCGTATTAAAGATAACTATTCCATTCGTGCTATTGCTAGAGAAATCGGCTGCTCACCAACAACAGTATCGAATGAAATCAAACGTGGAACAGTTCTCATGTATAAGAATCATTCTCCACATTACAGAG